>Ga0209185_1000282_pt1 | contig 68129 bp, 47 predicted proteins | sample SidtaG_2_FD_187425 | JGI IMG/M metagenome (GOLD analysis project Ga0209185, IMG submission 187425) | Marine algal microbial communities from Sidmouth, United Kingdom - Sidmouth_Asex2 metaG (SPAdes) (version 2) | ecosystem: Host-associated > Algae > Red algae > Unclassified | place: Sidmouth... | reverse complement strand
TCAGGCTGACCAAGCCGGAAGCCGAGCGATTGGCGGCTCTGCCTATGTCTTGCATTCAGAAGCCGCTACCATATAAAGCTGGGCTGACCATCGCATCTGAGGGAGATTTGGCGATGCCGCGGGTACACCATCCAGCATTCTATGGCTGCTTTGACTGGCACTCGGCTGTTCATGGTCACTGGTCAATTGTGCATTTGCTAAATGAATATCCTGATCTATCAGAAGCGGCTGAGCTTAAGCGCATGCTGAAAGAAAATATCACAAAGGAGCATATCGAGACGGAGCTGGATTACTTCTCTATGAATGAATACACTAAAAGCTATGAAAGAACTTATGGTTGGGCATGGCTATTAAAGCTGGCAGAGGCCTTAGATAAATGGAAGGATCCCATGGCACAAGATTTGCTGCTCAATCTTCAGCCGCTCGTTAGCTTTATATCTGCTCAGTACATAGATTACTTGCCAAAACTGGTCTATCCCATCAGGGTAGGAGAGCACAGCAATACAGCTTTTGGATTATCATTTGCTTACGATTACGCAGTGCAGTTTGATGATCAAGCCCTGAAGAGAATCATTGTTTCTAGAGCAAAAGAGTTTTATTCATCTGATATTGACTGTCCGATCAGTTGGGAACCAAGTGGGTATGATTTTCTATCTCCATGCTTACAAGAGGTAGATCTGATGCGTAAAATATTGTCTACGAGTGAATTTGAAACGTGGCTGGGCGCATTCCTTCCAGAGCTCATTGAGGGTACGTTGGACTTAGAGCCAGGCTTGGTCAGGGATCGATCAGACGGGAAGTTGGTGCATTTAGATGGCGTGAATTTTTCCAGAGCTTGGTGTCTATATCCTTTGTCTAGTATTTATCCCGATAATGCACATATACGTCAGTTGGCTGATATTCACATGGAGGCGTCATTAGATAATATTGTCGGCGATCATTACAGTGGAGGTCACTGGTTAGGCTCTTTCGCACTATACGCTCTACAATCCATACCTGATGAATAAAAAGGTGATTGACCTTAATTGTGACTTAGGCGAGAGTTATGGAAATGCTGGACCACATCTGGACCAGCGGATCATGCCTTATATTAGCTCTTGCAATATTGCCTGTGGTTTTCACTCAGGTGACCCACTTACGATAAGCAAGACCATTGATGCAGCTATGGCGCATCAGCTACTCTTGGGTGCTCATCCCTCGTATCCAGATTTGCAAGGTTTTGGAAGACGCTATATGGAAATTCAGAAGTTAGAACTTAGGGCTATACTCCATTATCAAATTTCAGCCCTCAGAGGGATGATTAGAGTGAAAAATGCTAAACTGTACCACGTCAAGCCTCATGGGGCACTTTATAACGCCGCAGCTAAACAAGATGATATTGCTGAAATCATCGTAGATACTATCATTGAAATAGATGACAACTTAGTATTGTACGGACTCTCAGGTTCTCGCATCGCCGACATTGCCATTTCTAAGGGATTAGCTTTTCGCCACGAGGTATTCGCTGATAGGCTCTATGAAGATGACTTGCAGCTCAGACATCGTAAATATGATGGCGCAGTGTTAGATCATGCTGCAGCCTTAAAACAAGTTGAACAAATAATGGCAGATCATTCTGTGACGACTATCTCTGGTACAGTGCGGAAAATTACCGCCGATACCATATGTTTGCATAGTGATACCCCAGATGCCATTCAGCTATCCAGGGATATTTATGAACTTGTAAGAAAATAGTTAATTTGAAATCCATCCAACTATCAGATGTCAACTTGCTTATAGACGAGATCGCCACTGGCAGGCATCGTATTATTGTTGATGAGCCAGTTCAAAACAGAGTCTCAGCAGCACTAATCGGTCAGCATATATCGGAGCATCCATATTTCCAAGGGACCGTCAGTGCGACCTCGGCGGAGGTGCTTATCAGTAAAGACATCAGCTCAGAACAACTCTATGCAGAGTTAAAAAAGATAAAGTTTAAACCAAACCGAAAAAGTAAAAATTACAATCTGCCTATTTATTTTGAAAATGGTAGCGACTGGCATGATGTAGAGGAGAAGCTTGGCCTATCAAGAGAGGCGATTATCAATAAACTAATACAATCTCAAATTACTGTAGCTAGTTTTGGCTTTCTTCCAGGCTTCGTGTACCTGGAAGGCCTACCAGATGATATTCATTGCAAACGTAAGACTACACCTGCTAAGCATGTGGCAGCTGGATCATTTGGTTTAGGCGGACCATACGCTGGAATTTATCATATTGCGAGCCCAGGAGGCTGGAATATCATTGGCAATTGTCCGATACAGCTATTCGACTCGAATACTTTCGAATGTCCTATTAAGGTTAATGATAGATTCATCATCAAGTCCATAATGGCAGAGGAATACGAGACTCTAAAAGCAAGGCCTGTGACCATCGAAAAGTATCAAAAGAAATGAGCTACTTAAAAATTATCAAGAAAGGGCTTTATACTTCGATTCAGGATGCTGGAAGGTATGGCCATGCGCTATATGGAATACCTCAGTCAGGCGCCATGGATGCCTACTCTGCCAGACTGGCTAATCGCCTGGTGAAGAACCCTGAAGAAGCGGCTCTGATAGAATGCACCTTCATACCTCCAACCATAGAGTTCTTTAAAAATTATATCATCTCCTTGACGGGTGCTGACATGAAGTGGCATATCGGTGATTTTGCTGTACCTAGATTTACTTCACTATATGTGCGTAAAGGAAGTATTCTGAGAGGTAGCTCGGCGGCCAGCGGTGTGCGAGCATACATAGCTATCCAAGGCGAGATAGATGTTGAGCCCGTCTTAGGCAGCAAGTCGTACTACTCTGGAATGGCAATAGGTGGATACCAAGGCCGTCTTATAGCTAAGGGTGATCAAATAAAGATGAAAAGTAAGCGGTCAAAATGGGCATTTGATTATATCGCTGATGAGGAAAGGCCTAATCTTATGTCCGAGAAACTCATTCCTATTACTCGAGGACCTGAATGGCATTTTTTGAATCAAGAATCTAAGACTAGTTTTATTTCAGGTCAGTGGACGATATCTTCTCAGAGTGATCGGATGGCTGCGACACTGCTTAATCACAAACCTGACTTAAAGGTCGACCTTAAAATGCCATCTGTACCCGTGTTTCCAGGTGTCATTCAGACACCACCTGATGGTAAGCCCATCGTAGTTCTAAATGATGGACAGACGACTGGCGGATATCCAAGGGCTGCTATTATACCTACTAATTCACTAAGCATATTTAATCAGATCAGACCCTCTGAGTCATTCAGATTCTTCTTTGTGAATTCTTAGGTTCCACTCGATGACATGTGTGGGAATATTGTAGAGAATATGAGGATTATTTGTAGGCTATATCGGAATAGTTAAGCTCTACCTTAGATGTACGAAATCTTTAATATATGAGGGTGAAAAATAAATTATCCTAAGTGCACATGCTGAAGTTACCGATACCGACGTGTGATAGTTTACACTGATTCATCTAAATATTATCTACAGTATTTCTGCTTTATTCTGCTATTATCTATTAATACATATATGTTCGTTTTTTCTTATATGCATTGATGAAATTTCTAATCCTTACTAAGTCAATATGGAAAGTACAGAATACTGCAGTATGCAGAACGGATCATTAGATTCCTATAAAACGTCAATTTTATTAACCGAAATAATCAAAACGGCTCAGAAAGATTTTCTTCTGCTCAAGGGAGGCATAGCTAATAGCGATTCGAAGGTATGGGGAACAAGTCCACTATTTATAGAAAGGACTGCTAAAGAATTATCGTTTCATGGCTTCTTATCAGCTTTACAGCAAATTAAAACAGAAGCAGCAGAAAATCAATACGATCTCGCTCTATACTATCAAATGGTGAAGGCGTGGAGCAGTGAGATTTGCCTTCTTCGTTCTGCCAGTATAAAATTGAGAAAGTTATCCGCGTGAAAGATTAGCTTAGCTTGTTTTGGATTTTTTTGGTATTTTCATTGGGTAAGCCTTCTGTAGTAGGAAGGCTTTCTCATTTCGTGTTACCCCTGTTAGCTGATAATTATTTGCATTAGAATAGCTTGGTTTATTACTAAGGGAAACGGTAAAGTAAATTAGGCCGGTTTTTTAATAGAAAATATGAAGGTAGAACCTTCTCCTTCAGTTGAGTCCACCCAGATCGTACCATCATGTTTAGTTACTATTTGTTGGCAAATACTCAGACCTATGCCATGACCCTTATAGTCTGATTTATTATGAAGAGTCTTAAAGATCTCAAATATATCAGAAAGATTTTCTTTGGCTATACCGATGCCATTATCCTGAATGGAAAATTGCCAAGCTTTTTCCAAATCTACATAATCTATATTAATCTCAGGTAGCTCGTTTAATTTATGAAATTTAATTCCATTTCTGATTAAATTTTGAAACAGTTGCCCTAGTTTTATCTTATCTCCATATATAAACTCAGGAATTCTTTTAACATTCACTTTAGCACCTGTCGATTTTATATCAGAGGATATATTAATGAGCAGATCATTCATAAATTCTAATGTATCAATTCTGACAATATTTAAATTTGAACTATTGACATCTGAATATTTTAAAAGATCTTCTATAAGCTCTTCCATGCTTTTCGAACTTCTAAGTATTATATCTATAAATACTCTTTCCTTATCTGAAAGATCGTTATAGATGCTTCGTTTCAGAAGCTGGCTAAAACTGAGTATAGTTCTAAGTGGTGCTTTTAGATCATGGGAAGCGATAAATGCAAAATTCTTTAAATCATAGTTTGATTTGATATACTTTTCTAATTGAATATTCTTATTATTTATTTCACGCAGGTTATTTTCTATTTGGATATCCTTGAGCTTCTTGTCTGTTATATCTTTATAGTTCCGAATGATTATCTTCTTTCCATTCACTTCGAGAAGCTGAGTCGATAACTGAATATGTCGTTCGTTTCTATCGACGTCGTAAACTAACCTTTCCGTTACGAGCTGTCCCTTACGCATGAATTCTGCCAGATCAGCTTTTAATACATCCTTAGTCAATTGGCCATTTGATTGGCGAAGTGGAGCATTATTCAAGATTGAATTTACGCCTTGAGTCTTCTCATTGCCCTTAAAATATTGTAGCATTTGTCGGTTACGCTGCCTCAGCTCCGTTATGAGTGATCCATCATTTCCTATAGATATCTCTATAATGTCAATAGCTTCTAATGCATTTTCTATGAGCGTCTCATAGATTTGTTGCCGTTCTTCCTTTTCTTTGATCGTATTTATTTCTTCAGTGATATCAAATAAAAGAATTAGAAGGCAATTTTGATTCTCGTACTCTATTTCCTTTGTTTTTAACTCTATCACAGAGGGGCTTCTTTTATGACGGGGTGTCAGCGGTAAGAGCGTCTCATCATCACCCAGATCATTGTTAAATGCCTGGCATATATAGCTTTGATCTTCTTCAAAGAGATCATAAAAGCTGGCATTAATCTTCAGATCCTGATCTGATGAAGCTAATAATGATTTGGTCTTATTTGAAAAATATTTCACATGTGCGTTGTTGTCAATGATGACAATTCCACAAGGTAAAAATTCGACTAAATCTCTATACCTTTTTTCGTTACTAATAAGTTGTTTTTCATTCAGGTAGTGATCAGTCATATCTCTGACTACTAACATACAGGCTATGATATCTGCAGTGCTATCACGTACTGGGGCATATAATAAATCAAAGTACTTGCTACAATCTTCTACCTTGAATTTGCTGATTAATTGAATAGACTTCCCATTAAAGACTTGATCAACAATCTTTGTTAATTTATCTATTTCTTGCTTGGGTAAGATGTCATATAGATTATCACCTATATTAGTTTTGTTGTGAAATATTGGCAGAAATAGTTCATTCATTTTTGGATTGACAACAGCTATTTTTAATTTTAGATCGAACACACAGATTCCGTCAGGTGAACTATCTAAGATGGTAGACAAGTAGGCTTGTCGCTCATTGAGTTGAATCTCATTTTGCTTAATCGAGCTAATGTCTTGAGATACGCCTAAGCAACTATATATTTTCCCATCTATATTCTTTAAAGGATAGTATTGGGTGTGAAGTGTTTTATCTCTTGATTTATCATGTGTGATGATATCTGTGATGACATCTCCTGCTAAGACTTTCTGATAGTGCTCTTGATGTTTTTTTGAAAATGCAGCCTCAGGTAGTTCTAATTTTAAGTTAGAGCCTATCTCTAAGTCAATGCCGTACCTATTTTTAAAATCCTCTTTGGCATGAATATTTGCAAATAGTATTTTAAAATTCTTGTCTAATGCATATATCCCCATTGCAGTCCGCTCTAAAATGCTATGCATCAGCGATTCTTGTTTGATTAAAGCTATTTCTGAGTGTATATGTACAGATATATCCTGTACCATTAATAGAATAGTTTGTGAATCCTCTTGATTTTTATCTATTAGTTTTCCTCTTACTTCTACATATACATCCTTACTTTGGCTCTTGTGTATTTGAAGAATATTTTCTGATTTATATTCTCCTGTCTCCTTTACGGTGTCTAGGATTGCATTCAATAATTCTATTGAATTAGGATGAATAAGGTGTGAAAGTTGGCTATGGTCGACTTCTGATTTGTCGATATTAAGTATGCTAAGAGCTGACGGCGAGCAGTATCTTATTTTGTGATTGAGATCTAAGTGCACTATGCCTGTGGGACAATTTTCAATAATTTGCCTAAACTTATATCTGGCAGATTTTAGTTTCTCGTTATTTATATAATCTTTAGTGATATCCACACATGAAAGCAAATAACCCTTCGGCTTTTTATGGCTTCCTAAGAGAGTGATATTAATCGAAGCATGTATCTTTTTACCAGTAGAGTGATTACCGATGGCCTTACAATTAAATAAGCCCTTCTTTTGTATGACAAGTTTTTTTTCAGCCTTTTCTATGACTCCACAATTATCTATGCCAAGAAAATATTCGACTGATTTATTCTTATAATAACTGAGATCAAAGCCAAATAAATGAGCTGTTCTATCGCCAACAGCGACGATTCTGCCGCTCAGATCAGTTTTAATAAATCCTGCTGAGGTAGAATCTAAGAGCGCCCTATAGCTTTGCGTTTGGGTATAAACTTCACTCAAGACTGGGCCACTGTTTATTGGGCTAATAGATTCGTTAATCTCTCTAAAAACTAATAAGAGAATCTTATTTTCTTGAAACACTGGTTTTACAGTTAGTTCATAGAATACACTTGATTCTATGGAGTCAACTTGATACCGCACGTACGCACGTGCAGGATCTCTTGAAGCTACCACTTTCAAAAGTAAATTCAGGATCAATTCATCGTCTTCATCTTTGTCATCTGTCACAGATTTTAGTTGACAGAGTGTTATAGGAGCGTGACTAAAATGAGCTGCGAAGTTGGAGTTAGTGACTATACTTGCCTGAAGATCTATATGATACATGCACGCTGAATCTGGCTCACATGAAACAAGTTCATTGAGTAATTCTACATTGAAATTTTCAAGGTAGACCTCTTCAGAATGCAGAGGATCCTTAGGTATATACTTCTTGCCTTTAATAGACATGCGCGTTTAGTCAATTAGTTAAATCAACAGTTGGTGAGGTGCAAGCAGGATTAAGGGGGAGATATTGTTTTAAGATGTACGCTTACGGACGTATTAAGACTTTAATATATGAGAAAATCATACCTGAAACAAGTATTAATTTCAAAATCCTTTAGATGACGTTATATGAATCACAATAATTCATATTCACTTCTTACAATTTTGCAAGTTAATGTAGATGTGGATAGTTAAAATGATGAGCTATGTATTTCTTTTCTAAAAATGATGTGTTGTCTTTGATGCATTTTCAAAATCATTCTAATTTACGATCCACTACCTACAGCCAGGTGGACATTGCTGAGCTTTGGCAAAATATGCTATGATACTGCTAGTAAAGCTATGATTGTGTTGGGGAAGCTTGGGAATTATTCTACGGGTTATTAATTTTAGTAATTCAGTGATGAATCGAGCGTGACTATCGTCCTCTTGATTTTATTATCTCTAATAAACTCAATCTCTACCTCTTCTCCCGGCTTATATTGCTCCAGTATTAAGAAGAGATCATTATTATTTTTTATCGGCTGATTACTGATCTTTGTGATGACATCGCCTGGCTGCTGATATCCGCGCTGATTGATAGAAACTCCTCGGAGTCCTGCTTTCTCAGCCCCACTTCCTTTATTCACTTCCGATATCATGGCGCCTTCAATCTCAAATCGGTTAATGATTTGCTGCTGAAAGACGACCACGCCAAGTAGGGGTCTTTTGACTCTTCCATATTTGATGATATCAGGCACTACCCAATTCACCACATCCACAGGAATAGAGAAGCCGATTCCAGCAGAAGCTCCTGAAGGGCTATATATCATAGTATTGACGCCTATAAGTCTGCTGCTTGAATCGAGTAGTGGTCCCCCAGAATTTCCTGGGTTGATGGCAGCATCAGTTTGTATCACATCTCGGATTGGTCTTCCTGAGATTGAGGTAATCTCTCTACCTAGAGCACTTATGATGCCTGTCGTGAGAGAATGATCTAATCCGAATGGATTGCCTATAGCAAATACGGATTGGCCTACCTTGAGGTCATCGTAGCTACCTACTTTGATCGCTTTGAGTACCTTTCGTGGAGCATCAATTTTTAGCACAGCCAAATCTTTATTTGGTTCGTATCCTTTGAGAGTAGCGTTGTATGTCTCCTGATTAGATAGCGTGACAGTAAGACCGTCAGCCCCATCCACTACGTGAAAATTAGTAACGATGTGCCCTTCTTCATCCCAGATAAAGCCAGAGCCTGACCCACTGGGTATCTGTAGCTCATTCCGATTCCAATAGTTGCGCTGTACTTTAGAGGTCTTAATAAATACGACAGAGGGTGACACTTCTTCAAAAAGTTTGATAGTCGCTGCTTCTACATCCGTAATATGAGTGATGGGCGATACATCTCTGCCCGTGGTCAAAGATTTTTTCTGATGATAAGTAAGCACCTCATTATCTGCAAGATTCTGAGGTAGAGGTTCTTCTTTCCAAGAAGTCCCCACGAAGAAGCCAACACACATTAGAATGGTCCAGATCAGCAGATTAATAGGTTTCATAACTTAGATTTTGAATTCTTATAGTATCTATGATGCGATAACAGAGATTAGCTTTTATTCTGAATCATCAACATGCGTGGTGTCTATTATCGTCTGATATAGATAACGGCAGACTGGCATGATAGATTAAGTAGATAATGAAAAAAGTACTCAAAATCTTATGCATTAAGACTCGAATCTAGGTATAAGACTCTATATAATCTTGCGACTTAGCCTTTTTTGGGTGATTTCTTGGCCTTTGTTTTAGGTTTTGCTTTTTTGGCGGCTGCTTTCTTTTTAGCGAAAGCGTTGGGAATTTCGGTTTCAATGATTTGCTTAACTTGGTCTATAGTCCAGTCTTTAAGCTCTTCTGCAGGTATTTTCTCACCCTCCCGTTTAGGCAGTTTGACATTCTTTTTCTTGAATTTTATGATTGGCCCCCAGCGAGCATTTTGAATGGATATCTGATCTTCTGGCCAGTTTTGGATATATCTATTTGCCTCTTTTTCCTTCTTAGCATTTATCAACTCATCCATCTCAGCTATGGAGAGATTCTCAAAGTCGTAGCGCTTGGGCACGTTAATGAAGAACTCATTCCACTTGAGGAATGGTCCAAATCGCCCTTTACCCTTCGTGACTGGTATTCCCTCGAAGTGATGTATTGGTGCATCTGCAGCACGCTTTTCTTCTATAAGTTCTATGGCTCTCTCCGTAGTGAGGGATAATGGATCTTCTCCTCTTGGTATAGATATGAATGACTCACCAAATTTGACATAGGGTCCGAATCTTCCTCTTGCTACGATAACGTCTTGTTCTTCATATTCACCAAGTGTCTTGGGCAGCTTAAAGAGCTCCATGACCTCCTCAAAATTAATATCCTCCATGGACTGGCCTGGTTTTAGGCTAGCATATCGAGGCTTACCCTCTTCGCCAACTTCTTCGACTGTGCCAATCTGTGCTACTGGACCATAACGACTGATCTGAACTAACACAGTATGCCCAGACTCTGGGTCGACTCCCAGATCTCGTCGTCCTTTAGCTCTTTCGGCCTTTTCGAGAGTCTCTTCTACATTCTCGTGGAATGGATGGTAGAAGCCCTTGAGCATGTCTTTCCAGCCAGATGAACCGAGCGCTATTTGGTCAAAATCTTGCTCTATATCGGCGGTGAAATTATAGCTCATGATGTCATCAAAATGCTGATTCAGAAAATCAGTAACGACCATGCCTATATCTGACGGGTATAATCTATTTGATGTAGCACCTGTAATTTCAGTCTCTATTTTTTTATTGACTTCCCCCTTGTGCAGCGTGTAGAAGTCATATTTTCTTTCGACACCTTCTCTGCTTTCTTTTACTACGTAGCCTCTGTCTTTCTCCATTATCTTCGATACTGTAGGGGCGTAGGTAGATGGTCGTCCAATGCCAAGCTCTTCCAGCTTTTTCACTAAGCTGGCTTCGGTGAATCTGGCTGCTGCCCTTGTGAATCTTTCTACGCCTTCTATCTTATCTATATCAAGTATTTGACCATCACTGAGCGGTGGTAGAATGCCCTTGGCCTCTTCATCTTCGCCCTCATCTTCGTCTTTGGATTCTATGTAAAGTTTTAGAAAGCCATCAAATATCAAGACTTCACCCTTAGCGTTAAATATATCATTTGATCGGGTAGAGATACCTATCTTAACGGTGGTTTTTTCAAGTTTAGCGTTAGCCATCTGGCTGGCTACTGTGCGTTTCCAGATAAGATCATAGAGTCTCTGCATATCGGAAGTGCCGCTGACTGTCCTAACTTCAAAATTAGTTGGACGGATGGCTTCGTGAGCCTCTTGAGCACTCGCATCTTTTGATTTGAATCGTCTGACCTCAGCGTAGTGATCGCCGAAGTCCTTTTTAATTTGCTCTGATATGGCAGTGATGGCTGTCTCACTCAGTGATTTAGAGTCAGTCCTCATGTAGCTGATGTGTCCATTCTCGTACAGCTTTTGGGCGGTAGACATCGTACGCCGTACGCCAAAGCCCAACTTACGACTTGCCTCCTGTTGCAGCGTGGATGTAGTGAAAGGTGCAGCGGGCTTACGCTGCGTAGGCCTCACCTGAATATCTTCAATGGTAAAGACAGCATTTTTACACTCTTCTAAGAAAGCAGCTGTATCATCCCCATTTTGTAATCGCTTATCTAATTCAGCTTTAAGAATAGTAGGATTTCCATTTTTATCTTTTACGATGAAGCTGGCTGAAATCTTATAGTATGGTTCTGTTTGGAATGATCTGATCTCTCTTTCTCTCTCTACGATAAGCTTGACAGCTACGGACTGTACTCTTCCTGCGGATAATTTATTCTTCACCTTTCTCCACAGTATCTCACTGAGCTCGAAGCCGACTAAGCGATCGAGTATTCTTCTCGCCTGCTGAGCATCTACCAGATTCTTATCAACGAGCCGTGGATTTTGTATGGCCAGCTGAATGGCAGGCTTAGTGATCTCTCGAAAAACGATCCGCTTAGTCACCTTTTCATCTAAGCCGAGTACCTCACATAAGTGCCAAGATATGGCCTCTCCCTCACGATCCTCATCCGTCGCTAGCCAGATCTCTGTGGCTACTTTGGCGGCATCTTTTAGCTCCTTGACGACTTTTTCCTTTTCTATTGGTATTTCATAGCTCGGTGTAAAGTCGTTTTCTATGTCAACTCCTTTCTTGCCTTTGGATAGGTCTCTGATGTGGCCATAGCTTGACTTTACTTTGAAATCTTTGCCTAAATACTTTTCAATTGTTTTGGCTTTCGAAGGGGACTCAACTATTAATAAGTTTTTTGACATTTCGATTTAATTGTTCGCTAAGTGTGTGTGAAAATGACTGCAAAAATGAAAAAAAAACCAATACTAAAAATCAATCTTACAATTTCTTTTAGTCGTATGGTACCACTTTAATAACAAAAGTACTGCCAGAAACTCTTAAGATTCATGGACGGAGTAAGAATTAAAATCCCTTAATTTTTTTTCGTCGACTGATCGTTTTCGCTGTTTTTAACCTATCTGCTAATTCCTTCTCTCTCTTATCAGAATAAGATTTAGCTCTCTGGTCGAGCTCCAGCGCTACCTTATTTAGATGTCTGTGAAAGGAGATAATGGTAAATTCTATCATATCATCAGGATATGAGACGCCTAATGATCTTAGGTAGGCTGAAAATCTTGATCCCTCATAAAATGACCAGTTATGAGCCATCCATTTACCTAATCCTAAGTGTAATTTTTGTGCAGCCATAGCCTCAGGAGCTGATGCCATCTTGTCTAATGAAGCAGCAGGTGAGAGTCTTATCAGTTCCCTAAAACTATCAGAAAGGTCTTCAGGTATATATACCCCGCTTATGTGCGTTTTCTTGATATTAGCCTCATAGATCGAATCTTGCTTAAGCAGAAGTTTTGCCTGACTGGACTGCCCTACAGCAGAATAGGCCACTAAAAATATGCTACAGATAGTAATTTGCTTAATGATCATGTGGGCAGTAACATTGATAAATAATCATTTAGTTTTACCAAAGCGAATATTAACAATAATTTAGATACCGAATGAAATTTTTATCAGTCTCGGAATTTTTTATAGTACAGCTGATATTATATGTGTTGATCTGGATTATTAACGACTATGTGGCATCACTGCTCCTACTGATCATTCCAGTCATAGCTACATCCATATTGATACTGTCATTATTGTTCGAGCTCATCGAACCATCCAAAGTACCTCGCATATATTATAAGTATGTTTTGACTATGATCTTCTCTCCGATGCTCGTGGGCTTCTTATATTTTTACATTAACGGCTTTGATTTGAGCTGGATGTAGGCATTTAGTGGCAATTATTAAGATGATGATTGTTCGACAGCTTTTGCTGCTTTACTCTCGTATGCAAAAAATTATACCTCACAGTCTGTCTTTTTACGCCAGCTTAACTGCATGATGTAATTATGTCTTTCTTTTTTTCTTCTTAGCAGCGGGAAAGAGGACATTATTCAGTATTAACCTGTATCCAGGTGACTTGGGGTGCAAACTAAGATCAGTCTCAGGATCGTTTACATAGTGTTTATAGTCTTCAGGGTCATGGCCGCCGTAGAATGACCACGTGCCCTGACCGTAGGAACCGTGAATGTACCTCGCTTCTCCTATTGATTTATTCTCGCCCATAATGAGTACCTCAGGCTTAATATATGCTTTGTCGAAGGCTGTAGTTTGTCCCATAAATCCTTTGACTGTGGTCGTATGATTTTGAGTAAGCATGGTAGGTATTGGATCCCACTTAGCTGAGAATTCAAAGAGTGTGAAATAGTCAGCCTTTGGATTGATCTTTCGTTTTCTATGGTCTATACTGGATGTCTCGTATTCAAGATGATTCTTGACGATCTGAAAGTCTTGGAATGCGAAAGTCTTTGAATAATCTAATTTGCTCTGTGCCGACGGAGACATTGGGTCACCATCAAACACTTGATGGCAGATATCTGTTCCTTCTGCAGCCAGAGCTAAGTCGTACGTATCTGTCGCTGAGCACATAGCGAACATAAATCCACCAGCGCCTACATATTCTTTAAATTTTCTGACCACAGCCAGCTTCATTTGTGACACCTTGGAGAATCCTAAACTTTTAGATAGTTCCTCCATTTTTCTCACATTAAGCTTGTACCATGGTTGATTATGGTAGGCTCCGTAGAACTTACCATACTGGCCGCTGAAATCTTCATGATGCAGGTGTAGCCAATCGTACTCAGCTAATTTGTCCTCCATGACTTCTCGATCATATATTTGATCATAAGGTATCTCCGCGTAAGCTAATACTAAAGTGACGGCATCATCCCATGGCTGTATGCGCTCTCCTCTAGCATTGAAATCTGGTGAATAGACCGCGATTTTAGGTGCAGTCTCCAGCTTAATGACTTCTTGATTCTTTTCTGGATCTGATATATCTTGCCTGATAGCAGCGAATTCAGCATTAGATATAACCTTGTAGCTCACGCCTCTGGTCTTACATTCTTTTTCATAATAGGTGTTGTGTGCAAAAGCAAATGCGCCGCCTTGATAATTGAGCAGCCAATAGGCTTCGTCGTCATTTTCTAAGATCCAGTAGGCAATACCGTAGGCCTTCAAATGATCTTTTTGATTATCATCATCCATAGGAATCAATATGTACGAGGCTATACCAGTACACACGAAAGCGATGGATAGAAAAAAAGTATAGAAAATTTTTATCATTTATTTATTCTTAAGTATCGTGATTCAAAAACGTGAACAGAACAACAATAATTGCAGTTCCATTCGTTAATAAAATTGCAATATATAATGTTCATATTTGCGAGCGAATCGTTAAATACAGCAAATCATAGAAAATCTAAGTTTTTCATATCCTCTCTGGTATATAGGTCTTTGTGTCCTGCTGGGTATCGTGTATTCCTTGTTTTTGTATTTTAAAGATAAGAGATTCGGGGCTCGCTTTGCTGCATTACCTTACCTCTTGGCATTATTGAGATTCTTGGGTGTGACTGGTTTAGCGATGCTGCTTTTGACGCCTCTACTTAAGCAGGTGGATGAGCAGGTGAAGAAGCCACAGATAGTCATCCTGCAAGATAAATCTCAATCGGTCTTGGCGGATACTAAGGCTGGTGGAGAAGACTACAACTCAGCCATGAACAGGCTGCAGTCCAGCCTCAGCGAGAGATATGACGTGAGCACCTTCCAATTCGGTGATGAGATACAATCGATCAATGATACTTCAGCAACTGACTATAAGACGACTAATATATCTTCAGCACTACAGTATACCTACGATGTATTTAATGATCAGAATCTGGGTGCGGTTATCTTAGCTAGTGATGGGCTATATAATGAGGGAAAGAACCCCATGTACCTCAATACTGCGTTTAAAGCACCATTCTATACTATTGGACTCGGTGATACGACGATCAGAAAAGATCTATTCATCAAGAATGTTCTCTATAATAAGATTGCTTACCTCGGAGATAAATTTAATATACAGGTAGACGTACAGGCTTTCAATGCAGCAGGCAACTCTACGAGACTGACTGTAAGAAAAGAGACTGAGGGTAAATTTACTGAAGTAGCACGAGAACCAATAAGAATCGACAAGAACCAATATTTCATCACGAAGACTCTGACCTTAGAAGCTACTGAGCCAGGCGTGACTCGCTATAGAATCTCAGTGTCTGGCATCAATGAGGAAATGTCTAAGGTCAATAATACGCAGGATATCTATGTGGAAGTTATTGATTCGAGATTGAAGATTTTACTACTGGCTAATGCGCCTCACCCAGATATAGCAGCGATCAAGCAGCTGCTAAGCGACAACAAAAATTACGAAATAGAGGTGAGATATGCAGACACTAATGACGAGCTAAATAATTATGACTTCTATCAGTTTCACAATCTGCCCAGCAGAAAGCATAACCTCAGTAGCATCATCCCTGCTATAGACCGAAGAAAAGCTCCCCGCCTCTTTATGGTAGGCGCACAGACTAATCTTAGTCAATTCAACAATTATCAAAACACACTAGATATTATTGGTAATAATTCTAATCATAATGAAGTACAGGCGATTTTAAATCCATCATTTGAATTATTTAATATAGAGGATAACAGTAAGAACAAAATAGAGCGCTTCGCCCCGATGCTGGCTCCTTTTGGAGATTATAAGATAGGACCTAAAACAGAAGTGTTGTTTTATCAGCAGGTCAGGAAGATAGATACAGAATATCCCTTGGTAGCATTTAGCGACGATAACGGGATCAAAACTGGTGTCATAGCTGCTGAAGGTATATGGAAGTGGAAATTATATGACTTTCTGCAGCATCAAAATTTTGACATCGTGAATGACATCGTGGATAAAACATTTGTGTACACTAGTGTCAAAGAAGATAAGCGACGCTTTAGAGCGAGTGTAAGCAAGAATTTATACAAAGAGAATGAAAATATCCTCTTTGATGCTGAACTATACAATAATGCATATCAGCTAATTAATGATCCCGAAGCTACATTGATTATTAAGGACGAAGATGGCAAAAACTATGATTATAGCTTCTCGAAGAATAATAGTGCATATTTTCTTGATGCGGGAAGATTTTCAGAGGGTAATTATAGTTATATTGCAAGTACCACCATGGACGGTAAGAGTCTGTCTCAGTCTGGAAAGTTTACGGTGCAATCTATCCAACTAGAACTATTCAATACCACAGCTGATCACGGATTACTTAAGAATCTTAGCGCTAAGTATGGAGGGTCATTCTACGATGTGGATGATGTGGCATCACTACAGCAGGCCCTAACTACTGGTGATAATGAAATCAAGCCAACAGTATATGCGACTACGACCACCAAACCAATCATTCACTTTAAATGGATATTTGGGTTGCTCTTTTTCTTTATAATTGTGGAGTGGTTCTTAAGACGTTATTTCGGACATTATTGAACACACAGTCTCTTAATTTGCTGATAACCTATTTAATCAGCGTACCATCAATTCATCAATTGACCTGATGAATCATATTTTCCATGAGAGCGAGCTTACTTTCTATTTTAATCGTGATTGGAAGGTGCTTCGCTATGACGAGCACAAATATTACAGAATAGTCAGCGGAAGGTCCGTTAGCGGGGTAGACTTCGCTTGTATCACTCCCGATGAAACACTATTGCTTATAGAAGTCAAAAACTTTTATCAATATAATAGAAGCGGCTTAATAGATGATACCAATCGTTTTGCTGAAGAGATCAAAGAAAAGATAGTAGATACCTTGGACTTGATAACCATCATTCACAAATACCATAGGCGAAAGTGGACTTTCCGTATTATGATTGACTTGGTGAGACGATTCCCTAAGCTTCACTATGATTGGTGGTTTTGGTCTAAGATGTACGATTTGCATCTCCAGCCAGAAAAATTGCTTTTCCTTCTAGTCTTAGAATCTGAAACAGAAGTGTCAAGTTTACAAAAGCAGATTACTGAATTGATTATGAGTGAAGGTGTAGAGGTGCCTCCATTTCATATTCTACCAGCAAGTGAGATACAAGCGTACGGGATCAACATCTAAAGTGAGGAACCTATCGGGGCATAAATTAAAAAAATCCAAATTTCGCCAGGTGCACTACACTCGTTAGTTATTGATGCGTAGGGTTCATTCGTATTCATCAAACTGTAGACAATTTGAAAAAACTTGTAGACGATGTGTGACTTAGAGGATTAATGTGCGTCTAAATGATGTACCTGCTGCCCAAACAATTTTTTCTAAAAGTCAAATTCAATTCTAATGAGCTATATTCAACAAATTTCAATCGACAAAGTCATCAATACAGGAATGTTATTTGCTATTTTCGGTATGGGTACTTTTTTTATTATGTCTCAGACTTTTGGATAGTGATATTGGACAACTTCACTAATTCCCAGTCATTTAAACTCTCTTACTCTTCCGTATTCAAACTTTAATACTCTCCCTCTTTTAGACTCACTTACTCTCCCTCATTTAGATCTTCATATCCATTATTATCTCCTAAAATTTATTAAGATCTTCCCTGGGATTCGTCACGATCAATCTCTCCACTTTAACAGATAGTAAGCGTTGTAGGTATATTATACACGCTTGTAGATTATTTGTTGAATAATTTCTATTAATTTATAGTGAACTTTATGCCAAGCGTATAGCTAATATCATTTTTAACTAATTTGATTATTACAAGGGCCATGATACCACATAGTGGCTCTGACACGCTTTAAACACTTTTTATACATAGCTTCTGCTGACGCTTCTGAAGATCTTGATGTGCTTCATGCTATCGTCATATCTATCATATTTATTTCCGAGAGGGAATCTTACATTACTAAATTTGTGTGCTTTGAATTCTTACTTAACAATTGAACAAACTGCCTCTCAGGTGCCACAGTACGCCGCTGACGAGGATGTCATAGATCGATACCTCAGCGATCAGAGTCATAAAGATTTCGAGATATTATACACTCGTTATTCTAAAAAGGTTTTTGGCAAATGTTTGTCGATTTTGAAAGACGAAGAGAAAGCTCAAGATGCGACTCAAGAGATATTTGTTAAGATTATTTTGAATCTTGACAAATTTAGAAGGAGATCAAGATTTTCGACATGGATATATTCAATCACTTACAACTATTGTATCGATTATGTGCGAAGATCTAAGAAAGATAAGAGCATATTAGTAGAGGATATGGCTAATGAATATGATAGAGCTTCAGAAGATGTTGAAGACCACTTATTATTAGAAATCAATGTCAAAAGACTTAAAGACATTCTTAATCAAGTGACCGTGGCTGACAAGATGATCTTAATGATGAAGTACCAAGATGACCTGTCAATTAGAGAGATCAGTAAGATTATTGACAAATCGGAAAGTGCAATCAAAATGCAAATAAAGAGAGCTAAGCTTAGATTTCAGAAAACGTACAGAAGAAAGTACCAACACTTATCTATGGAGCTATCATGATTAGTGATAAAATAGGATGAGGTAAGGAAGAACAATATATTTTACATAAAAGTACTCGAGCAACAAACAGTTACATGAAGCAGAAGCTGGCCTCGAACTAAAATTTAGATAGCAAATTTTTAGATAAAGGGGATGTCCAAATTAGATTAAAGAGTATGACTGAGTCATAGTCAAGAATGTAGTCTGATGCCATATATTTACTGATGTCTCATGTAATAAATAACTGACCATGCTGTAAGTTAGACTATGTTTCCATTTAATCTATCTTGAATCGGGCTCAAGTATCATATGAAATCTGCTAGACATTTTATAATAAAGGAGTTGATGCCTTGACCCATAAAATAGGGCAAAAAAAAAAGCGGCTTGAATCCTATATCAAGCCGCTTTTGAATTATAATCCCATGAACATATCCTAAATTTTTTCTACTCTTTAGTAGATATTCCTTTAGAATAAAATAATTTATATATCTAAAACTCAATCCATTTTGAAGTTCGGTTATTCAATTATTGCTAATAATAAGCTGTGCACTTTGATGAGACACAGCCTACTATTAACAATTTTATCCCATGAACATATCCGAATTTTTTACTGGCTCTTTTGCCAGTGTGAGGTTAATGTGTTTGCTACATTAGCTTCACGATATAAAGATGCAACACAAAATCAGTTGTCACAAGGACAAAAATAGAGTATTGTAACATATAAAATAATATAATATGTTATACACGAGACTTTAAATTATTGATAATCAGAAGATTAAGGCCTTGATGTATTTTGTATTGGACTGATATTGTGAAAATAAATAAAAAAATAATGTAGAATTTGAATAAAATTTTATCAATTTTTTTTCAAAAAGGGCTTGAGAACGCAGAATTTTGTAAGAAAGCATCATCCCTTAAGGTGCTAATGAAGGCGATGAGGGCAGCTCTATTTGTATCCGTGATGGCCAGGGGGCGCAGGACAGCGCCAAGATTATCAGCAGGATTGCCTCCTGTAGCATAGTGATCTATTACCTCATCCAAGTTGACGAAGCGGCCATCATGCATGAATGGTGCAGAAGCCTCTATATTACGCAGCGTGGGTACTTTGAATGCACCATTGTCAAACCTCCTGCCAGTTACCTGTCCTCTCGCCAAATCGGCAAAATCATCTATAGATATTACGGCGTCAATGCCATTGTTAAAATACTCATTGGTAGTGAAGAGTGGAGCATTATGGCAATGTCCACATTCTGCATGTTGACTTTGGTCCTCATTGATATCAAAGAATATTTCAAAGCCGTCTAGCTCTTGATCGGTAAATACGGCTTCACCAGCGATCACTCTATCATATTTAGATTCTCCACTGCTGATCAGGGTTCTCTCGAACTGCGCTATAGCTTTTACTGCCAGCTCTCGAGTAATGTCTTGCTTTTCTTCTATACCAAATGCCTCCCTGAACATTTTGGGGTACATACTGTGGCGTTGCAATTTGCGCTCCACATTAGGCCAACTATCGTGTAGTTCAATAGGATCCTCAATTGGTAATAGTGCCTGCTCCTCTAAAGTCATGACGCTACCATCCCAAAAGAGTCCTGTATTGTGAAAGCCTACATTAAGAAGAGTCATACTGCTGCGTCTTCCTGCGATACCGTCTACTCCAGTGCTGACAGCTAAGTTATCCGTAAAGTTAGCTTCCTGTAGGTGGCAGCTGGAGCAAGACTGAGTGCTATCCACTGACAAAATGGGATCGTAGAATAAGTGCCTACCCAGGGATACACCACCTACGGTAAGCGGATTGTCAGCGGGAATCACCATCTGAGGAAAGCCCTCTGGAATTTGGAGTATATAGCTTTCTGGCTGATAGTCATATATAGTGAGATCATTATCTACCTCAGCGGATGTCATATCCTTTGTACAGGAAGAAACCAAGATGAGCAGTGCTATTGTAATAAAAATGTAATACTTCATACCCTCGCTATTGCAATGAAATGACTATCAGCTTAAAGATTGATAAAGATTCCATAAGGAATTTGTCTATTCCAACATAGAAAATGAGCTTTTGGTATCGCGCAAAATAGTTTGTTTTAACTCTTCAGTCGTCATATCTAACCTTATACCACTAAGCCACACAGAATAGTCAACAACAATGGGTACAATAAGGTTATCTCCTCTATCATGACCTAATGGAGATTGGAGCTGGATCGCAATTGATGATGCGTCCCTGAAATCAATTATTAAGGTATCTTCAGTAGTCGCAGGTACCAGCTTAAAACTTATACTGGTGTAGCTACCGTTATCATTTTGTGAGTCATTCAATATGCTATATGTCTCTGAATCTTCATCCAGTAGTGAGAGTTCAGCTGATTGGACACAGTCGCTCATGCCCAGGGAGAAGTTAAATTGATCATAAGCTCCTGATGACCTAAATTCGCTCAGTGATGCGTTACGCTGCTGTAGACTGAGCTCACGATAACTATCGGAAATATACTCCGAAGATATACCACATGTAATGTCTATACTATCAGAGGTACTTAGTACGATGCCAGACTGAGTAAGCTCAAAATCATGCACTAAGAATGCTACATCTATGATCCTAAATGACTGCCGCATACCATTAATATAGAAACTGTCAGTGGATAATGTCTCATCACCCCACCAATGATTTATGTTTATGCCTATCTTAGGATAGGTACAGCACGATTCACACTGATCGTCAGCCGTCAGATCATAATTAACAGATATAGGATCAAGACATCCATCTATAGGCTCATAACAAGCTGAAAAGGACACAGATAAAACCAAACTTACGAGGCAGACCTTCATCAAGCCCTCAGGCATTAGGTCTCGTTTGATGTTCTTTGACTAATTTTTCAACCATAGTTTTCACTTGTGATGAGAAATCTTTATTCATAATCCAATGATAATAGTTTTTGTCTTTGTGTAGTGTTTCTGCTACTGGCTTACCAATGTACTTACCGAAGTTAAAGACCACTTGTCCCGAAGGATCATACTTTAATCGATTCGTCACATCGATAGACTTCCGATCAGCGGTAAAGTCATGTATGGCTATCATATCGTTCTTAATGGCCGCCTTGGTTACGAATCCATCACCATCCACGTGGTCCACACCATCGTATCTTTTGATCTGACCTTTTAGTACATCTACGGTGGCCCTAACATCTGCTAAGGCATCATGCGCATCTTCTAAGGACTTGCCACAATATAACTGCAGAGCAGCCTTTAAAGTACGTGGCTCCATTTTGTAGAATATTTTTTGGACATCTATAGATTTACGATGATCCATACTGAAAGTGATACCAGCTCTCGAAAATTCTTCCATGAGCATAGGGACATCGAAGCGGTCAGAGTTATAGCCCGCCAGATCAGCGCTACCTATGAAGTCATATATTTTCTGGGCTACCTGTTGAAATGAAGGTTTGTTTTTTAGCTTGTCAGGTGTGATACCATGAACCTCCATGGCTTCCTGAGAGATAGGTATGCCTGGATTAATTAGCATTTCCATTTCTTTTGCGGGCTGTCCATCTGCATAGTACTTGATCAAAGCAATCTGTACAATGCGATCTCTTATGACATTAAGGCCAGTAGACTCAATATCAAAAAATACGATGTCTTTGCTCAGGTTAAAATCTAAATTCATTATTTATAAAATTATGTATCTCAATGACTTTCAGCAAATAATCTTCTTTAATGTACAAGGTGAAAATGAATCTGTGCTAAAAGTCCTTATTTAATGTCTAAGATGTGTTGCTTAAAGCCATCACTGATGTATGATGATAGGGTAGCGTCCCCCTCACCGTATATAAATAGTACCTCAATATTCGGTAAAGATTGGCTTTTTTTAATGGACTCTTCCAGACCCATGCTCATAAACGCAGTCGCCCAAGCATCAGCAGTCATACTGTCCTTCGCCAATACGCTAGCACTTAGGATATCGCTCTTCTTAGGAAAGCCTGTTTGGGGATCTATCGTATGGCTGTACATAGTGCCATCATCAAGCTTATGATAGTTCCTATAGTTGCCCGATGTAGCCAGTGCTTGGTCAGAAATGCTGATATACGCATAGATGTCAGTGAGTCCAGCATCGATAGATGGATAGTTGATACCGAGTGTCCATTTTTTCTGACTTGGACTCAGTCCCTTGGATCTGCCGTCACCTCCAATATCTATCAGGTAGTTGGTAACATCTACAGATTCTAGATAGTCAGCTATAAGATCAGCCCCATAACCTTTAGCGAGGGCACTGAAATCTAACTGCGTACCAGCAGAATCCTTTCTGATAAATTGATTTTCTTGATCCCATGAAATTAAGCCTAAACCCACATAGGGCAACATAGAGTCGATCTTATAAACATCAGCTTCCTCGATTCTTCTTTTTGGTGTAGTGCCAAATCCCCAATAGTTAACTAAAGGCATGATGGACGGGTCGAAAGCGCCATTACTCTGTTGGTGTACAGCTTTTGATTTTTCCAGATTAACTATGAATGCATTGAGCCTTTTACCATCCCGATGATCGGGGATACCATGCCGTGATCTATTAAATTGAGAAATTGAAGATGAATGAATATAGGTAGAGAGTTCTAAATTTAGGTCGATCAAAAGCAGATCTATTTCTTCCTTCATTCCTTGGTGACAGGGCGCACAGGTCACGGTGTAAAAGGTGCCCATAGTCTCACCTTGCAGCTTAGCATAATTTTGCTGTTCATTCTGACATGAGGTCAGAAGACCTGAAAGTAGACATAGCGCCAGAGCTAATCTCATTTCAGTAATCCATCTTTGATAGCCTCCTTCTTTATGCCATGTAACTGGACGGGGTATTTTTTCTTTTTTCTAAGACGGATATTTAAAAATTCCACCCCGAGCGCGAAAGCAATGGCAAAGTAGAGGTAACCCTTAGGTACAGCTCCGACTTCCTGATTAAATACGCTGAGATGTGCCAGATGACATCCTTCTAAGATTAACATAAAGCCGATGAGAATCAAGAAGGAGAGTCCCAACATCTGTACTGTAGGGTGATTATTAACAAACCTGCCTACAGGAGTAGCAAATATCATCATTACCACTACTGATAGCACCACGGCGACGATCATAACCATCAGTGCGCCTTCCAAGCCATTCGTCATGCCTATAGCGGTCAGAATAGAGTCAAATGAAAATACAATATTGATGACTGCGATCTGGATGATAGCACTCTTTAATGTGGCTTTAACACGACCTCCGCCTGCAGCCACCTGAGCATCTCCTTCCAGCTTATGATGTATTTCTGATACGCTCTTATAGAGCAGAAATATACCTCCAGCGATCAGGATAAGACTCTGTATAGAGAAACCTCCATGCAGCCAGCTCATATCAAATGATAGCCATGGCTCATTCATAGCGATCAGCCAAGTCACACCGAAAAGCAGGATGATCCTCATAGCCATAGCGAGGATGAGACCTATATTAGTCGCTTTGGCTTGATCTTTATCATCTAATTTAGCAGCTGTTATCGATATGAAAATGATATTATCTACTCCCAGAATAATTTCAAGCAGAAATAAGGTCACTAAACTCATCCACATCTCGCCACTTGCGAAGTCTGGCATGACTATCATAATAATCAGATCCATAAACTAATTAGATTTCATTGTTAATATCCGCCACAAATTTATTATTATTGGTTGAATGCAGTGGTAGATGCACACTATATGTTAAAAAAATATGTGATGTATTAGCTATTGATTATTATTGCTCATCACTTAAATTTTCCAATTGATAAAAGTATTAATGGTTCTGCTTTCCCTATTAAGCTTAGCATACACTTATCCACATAAGTCTATAGACAAGAACTGTTCGATCAGGATCATGTCCAAAACGAATCCAATAACAGGTAAGATAACTTTCGCCAGTAAAGAAAAATTTAAATTTGTAGACGGGTCAGGAGAAAGTAGCATCGATTTGCTCATCGTCCGGCAAAATAAAGAGCTAACACTAAGATTCAAGTCACCATCAGAGATATGCGTACCGATGGCATTGGAGATAGTCCTCTCCACTCAAGAAGGCAAAAAAGTGCCGCTGAAGAGCAATAGCAAAGAGAACTGTAAAGGCAGCATGATATTCAATTTTGGTGGGATGTTCGGAAAAGAGAATTTTAAACAAATATTTAAGGAAGAAGGTATACAGTCTATCATGTTTGAAAATACCGAATTAGAGCTGCTAAGATATGACTTGAAGGCACAGGATAAGCGAGAGCTACATCAGGTATTACAGTGCCTGCTCAACGTCTAAGCATATCGGCATGTTCAGTAGTAGTAAATAAATTCAGAAGTAAGAGAACTGTTGGTCAAGCTGCTAAGACTTTAGCACTTTTAGGTCAAAATCTGTACAAATACTTGGGTTATAATTTAATTCTGTCAAATACCTTTTAGGTTGCTTTTTATCTGGATTAGATTCGTTTCCCCGTTTATTGCCAAAAATCCTTAAAAGCGAGGGAATATTTCAAATTCAAGACTGTCAAATAATAGACTAAACTTCCCACTTGAATAAGGTCTTATTCGTAAAAATCTCTTTAGAATCGTAAAAGGATTTTTAGAAGTGGCGGCTGCCTGCCAGATACCCAAGACTGATTGGTCCTGTAGGGAATTCAATGTCCCAAATGGACATTGAATAATGAAGGAACCGAGGATTTGTCCTCGGGTGGGTTGGCATTAGCTGGCATAGCATTTTTGCTTACTTTATTTGCAATTAAGACTGAATGGTTCCGACAACGTCGGAAATCATAGATTCTAAATGTATCTATGATAAAGAAGGAACCGTACCACTGAGTACGGGTGGGCAGTAAAGCCCGCACGGCGAGTGCAAGCAAGCTTTGCATCTAAAGAAAATGTGTTTATGCTTTACTTCTGAATACCCCCATATCTAATAATAAGCTAAATCAAGCTTGATACCAGCATAGTTGCCACTAAAATCACTTAATCTTCGATCTCTAAATTTTTATTGAATTCAAAACCAATACGCGTCTGTGGGGCTTGGCTCGCAGGATCATCATCGTCATAATCTTCCCATTCTATTAAGTCATTTAGAAACGCTTCAAAGTTAGAAATGATGAGATCTTCATTAAACTCTGGTGGAGCATAGATGCCAATTAATTTAGGCGGCCTTGGCTCCACGAGACCTTCTATAAAAGGATAGGACATCCACACCTGTACTTTTCCATTAAACAGCTGGCTATAGACTAAAGTGCCATATTCTTTAAAGAAATCTTTGCGCTGATTACCATCTGCCAGCTCATAAATACCACTCTTACGATTGCCGAGCTTAATAGAAATAGACTCGAGGCCTTTAATTTTTTCCTCTTCCGAAAAATTGGCTGCCAGATCGGTAGTCTTAAGCAGTTTCTCAAGTTCAGTTTGAATAAATTTTTTCAATGTATCGTCCCAGGCGATTCTCCAAGTCAAGACTTTATCAAGCATATGTTTATACTTCTCCACCTTTTCTTTAATGGCTGTATATTTTTCCATTCCTACTTAATCAGTTAATCGTTAGTAATAGTTATGTTGGAATCACAAATATCAGAAATATTATGACGAGTAGGGGCAAATTTATTGTATTTGAAGGAATAGACGGGTCAGGAAAGTCGACACAGCTGGAATTTGCTCAACAATATTTGAGGAATCATGGACTGGAGGTCTACACCACTACTGAACCCACTGCTCGACCTATAGGAACTCTAATCAGAGGGATCCTGAAAGAGGAGCTAAAGGTCAGCGAAGAGACACTCGCCGCGCTTTTCGTTGCCGATAGATTGGATCATATCCAAAATGATGATGATGGTTTGCTCTCCATGCTTGATAAAGGTATCACTGTAATTTCTGATCGCTACTATTGGTCATCCTACGCATATCACGGGCTGCACATGCCTATCGAGAGGGTGGTGAAAATGAATGACATATGTCACCAGCTACTTGCGCCGGACCTCACGATTTATTTAGATGTGACAGCCAAGCATAGCATGCAGCGGATCACTGCTAGAAATGAGCAGCAGGAAAAATTCGAAAAGCTCGAATTGCTTCAAGGTATCAGGCAGAATTACCTACTGAGTTTTCAGCATCATCATCAGGACCTGACGACTGAAATTATAGACGCTGCGGTATCCATAGAGACATGTACCGTAGCTGTACAGAGTATTTTAGATCGGCACGTCATCAACCAAAATATATGAGACCAGAGACTAAAGCTATCCATTCGGGCCAGAACGTAGACCCCCATACAGGTGCTATCGTAGCCCCTATACATCTTAGCTCCACCTTCGAGCGTGATTTAGACGGAACCTATTCTAAAGGGCACCTGTATTCCAGGTATACTAACCCCAATAGGATATCCTTAGAACAGTGTTTAACGGATCTGGAGGGTGGGGTAGCTGCTGCGGCCTTCTCTTCGGGATCGGCTGCTATGATGACCTTACTGCAGACCCTACTCCCAGGAGAGCACGTCATAGCACCTGATATTTTATACTTTGGTATTATGGAGCTGATGAAGAAGGTATTCGCACCATTAGGTATACGTTTTGATTTTATAGACATGAGCTCACTGGCTCAGATAGAACAGCATATTTCCGCAGAGACTAAATTGATTATTGTAGAAACACCATCTAACCCCCAGCTTACAATCACCGATATTGCAGCTGTCGTGCATATCGCGCATGCTCATCGCATCCAAGTGGCCGTGGACAATACCATCGCCACCCCAATATTACAGCAGCCATTAGCTCTGGGTGCCGACTATGTGCTGCATGCCACAACTAAGTACATTGCGGGACACAGTGACGTATTAGGGGGAGCTATCATCACACGTGCTAAAGATCATAGATGGGAGAAGCTGATCTACATACAGAAGATGGGAGGCGCAGTCCCTTCACCCTTTGAGTGTTGGCTGACTCTGAGAGGCATACAGACCATGAGTTACCGAATAAAAGCCATGACAGAACACGCTAAACTCATCGCAACATACCTTCAGACACATGCTCAGGTAGAGTCAGTACTTTATCCAGGTATAGCAGGCACACAGGATCATGAGATAGCATCGCGCCAGATGTCGGACTTCGGGGTTTTGATGTCATTCTTAGTAAAAGGTTCAGCTCAGGATGCCATAGATGTGACTAATCGGCTACAACTGATTACCAGAGCTACTAGCTTCGGAGGGACTCACAGTCTCATAGAGCATCGCTATTCTGTAGAAGCTGAGGGGACCAGAACACCTGAGAATCTGCTGCGACTTTCTATAGGCTTAGAGCATGTAGATGATTTACTAGAAGATCTTAGTCAGGCGCTGGCAAGATGAAATGGTTGCTTCTATATTTTCTGCATTAATAGACTTTTATAAGCCCCTTATCGAACTGATCTTGCACAGCGGCAGCCTGTATGCTCAAGGCCAGAATCAGGGCTAGACTTCATCCTGGCTGATACGCGATAACCGCTGCAATAAGAATCATTGCATAAGAATGATCCCCCTCTAATGACCTTCTTAGGTATTGTGGGCTCATGGGGGTCGAAGCTAACCTTTGGACCTAGAGGATTGAGCGTATCCTGCTTAGCTACTTTTTCACTATAATAGTCATGTTTGTACCAGTCGGAGCACCATTCCCAAACATTGCCAGCCATATCGTAGAGGCCGTACTCATTTGCTTGGTAAGATCGGACTGGGGAGGAACTTGAGTACCCATCTTCACCTGTATTCTCATAGGGAAACTTTCCCTGCCAATAGTTGGCCCTCTTTGCACTGATAGGTTCATTTCCCCATGGATATATTTGGTTAGTCTTTTTACCTCGAGCAGCATACTCCCATTCACTCTCCGTAGGTAATCTTTTGCCCTTCCATCTACAGTAGGCTGAGGCATCAAACCAGGATAGATGCACAGCAGGGTGTTTAGGTTTGTCCGCTGCATCGCTCTGTGGCCCTTGAGGGTGCCGCCAGTTAGCATTATTCATTGGCTTCCACCAAGTATTAGGTGAGGCGCTCTGGCCTTCTGGCAGCTGCTGGAATATTAATGACATAGGACTAGTATCAAAGTTGGGGGGTAGCTGGTATCCTGTAGGGAGTTGTGCCAAGATCTCTTCGACATTGATTTCTCTCTCTGCAGTTGTCATATATCCTGTCGCATTGGTGAATTTGAGAAAGTCATCATTAGTCACTTCAGTGCGGTCCATCCAGAAAGTATCAACGTCTACCCAATGCTTGGGGTACTCATCAGGCATAGCGGCCTCACCTTCTGCACCCATCTCGAAGGCGCCTCCTATGATGAGGCTCATATATTCTGTAGTGGAACTCTCTGTGCTATCTATCGATAATTGATTAATCTCTTCTAAATATTTTTCTATGAGTGCATTATGTCCCTTGGGGGATGTGGGAAGCTCATGTTCACTATGGTCGTGATTAGAGTGTGCGTGATGATCATGCTTCTCTGTAGAATTATCGTTTCCACATGACCCAAGAACAAGACACGCAAATAGATAGAGGCCTAAGTTTTTCATGGTTGTGATTAAAGGATGAAGCGCAAATTTTTTAAACCAACTCAAGGGTAGGACTGAACGTAGCAACAACTAAAAATAAGAAGTTACAAGTATTGTGCTAATGTAAGAGCTGAATATCAATTTGCAAATTGTTAATAGAAAACGTAACGAAAAGCATATCTGCCTTAATACATCAAAAACGCCATAGAGCTCTCAAGGCACGTACTGACTAATGACGATTAAAAAAACAACATATACCCTGATAGCAAATAAGCTATGAGGATATAAAACACCATTTTCGAAGGGTTTAACTTGCTCTCTTGTACTGTCTTTTATATTCTTGGAAAGAGATCATTCTCTGTTGGTCTTGGTCCCACAGGTCATTGTGAATGCACTTGAGACTCTCAGTGAAAGTGAGCGAAGTGACAAACTTATTTAGTATTGGATTCTCTTTATAACACCTCTCCAGATGATAGTTAGGTATTAGTGAGCTGAGGTGATGAATGTGGTGAAAACCAATATTGCCTGTCAGCCATTGGAAGAGCTTAGGTAGCTTATAGTGTGTCGCTCCTCTTAGTGCAGATACTACGAAGTCCCAGTTATTCTTCCATTCCTTATAAGTTTCTTCGTGCTGATGCTGCACATAGAAGAACCAAAAAGCAATTATGCTGAAGATGAAAATGATCGGAACTTGCAGTAGAAAGAACTTTTGCCAACCAATGAAATAACCTAATAGAGCATAAATTCCTGCCATCAGCAAGTTATTGAGGATCTGAGACCTTCTGACCTTAGTCCAACCCTTGAGATTGATCATCGGTAAGCGATTAGAAAATGTCAAGTATATAAACGGTACTAAGCCAAAGAGTATAAATGGACTTCTGAATACTCGATATGATGTCCGCCTAAGCCAAGACAGAGATGCATATTCTTTTACCGTGAGAAATTTAATGTCTCCTATGTCTCGATTAGACATTTCCAGTTGGCCACTGTGTCCATGATGATGATTATGCACCTTAGCCCAATACCTGAATGGGATGGAACTGAAAAAGCTGCAGAATACACCGACGAGATTATTTAATCGCTTGGATCTTAAAAAAGATTGGTGACCGCAGTCATGCTGTATGATAAAGATCCTGACTAGAAAAAAGGCATTGATCACAGCTAACCCTAAGGTCAACCAATAGGAGTAATCATAGGTAAAATACATCACTACCCAAAGCGCGAAAAAAGGACCAAACGAATTAAAAATTTGTATCACTGCCTTTTTTGCATCAGGCATTTGGTATTTGGATATGATAACTTTCCAGTTGTTCAAAGCTTCTTTTATCTCTCGCTCAGAAAAATTTGTCATCGATAATGCTTGTTTATACAAATATAAGTGAATCGCCCGCCACTACTTAATATAAATGAATTTTACAGAAGATATGTTTTGTTATTCTGTATTGTTTCTCATGAATCGTAGACCAGATATATAACGACATTACCCTTTCACATTAATATGTCAATAGCTAATCAATATGTCAAAGATTGCTCTTTTCAATTTTTTTAGGCATTCTAATACGGTGCATGATTTATTGCGATAGAAGTTTATGAAAATCTATGATCTGTAAATCCAAGCGGGTCAATCTCAATAATCAAAATTAGGCGTCTGCGATGTACTGATTATTGGTTGAATTTCATTGGTATCAGACATAAACAACCATTAAATACTATGCGCAAATTACGACTCTATTTTATCGATTTTGGCACTTAAAAATACACTTAAAATGGATCTTGTAGATGATCTGTAGTTAGGTGTTGGGTTTATGTAGGTAGAATGAAGCTAAGTCAATATCTATATTTGTATCATAGTTAAAAGGTGTTAATTTATGTGAAGGTTACTCAGTGAAAATTGAGTAACCTCATTTTATTTTAAGCCTATCCTATTGCAGATCAGAATCGCTACATTCATCTCACGCTGATTAGACTGAAGTATTTCCCTAATTTCTTGATAACCAGCTAGCTGAATAGTTGGATTTTTTATAATATGATCCATCGATTGTTTGATCATCTCAGCTTGACAATTGGCTTGAATTAACTCAGGTACTACACGCTTATCAAGTAAAATATTAGGGAGAGATATGTATTCTATTCTTAATAATGATTTACCGATTACGTAGCTTAATTGCTTAGCCTTGTAGACTACGATTTGAGGGATGTTTAATAGAGCAGTTTCAAGGGTAACAGTGCCTGAAGTATTAATAGCCACATCTGACTGCGCCAGTAGACTATAATTATCATCCATGCTAATTTTTATATTCAAGACTCCAGCCTGATCAATAATTGACTGATAGTAATCCTCACCAAATAGGCTCATACCCCCGATGGTGAAGTCATGCTCTGGGTAATATTGACTTAACTGCAGCATAATGGGTAATATCCTGTCAATCTCTTGCTTACGGCTTCCAGGCATCAAGGCAACATCCAGATGCCTAGGACTGGCTTCTTCAGACTGTCGCGATTGCACATTGATCCGATCAAGATGCGCCAGTAGAGGATGACCACAATAGTAAGCCGTGATGCCGTACCTTCGATAAAGATCTATCTCAAATGGAAAGATGCAAATGAGTGTATCGATGTATCTCTTAATGATTCGCACGCGACCTTCTTTCCAAGCCCAAATTTTAGGAGATATGTACTGTATAGTATGCATGTGAGGATGGTATTGCTTCACCCACTTAGCCATCCTCAGGTTGAACCCTGGGAAATCTATGAATATTATAGCATCAAAGTTACCTTGTGTAATGGTCAGTCTACACTCTCGAAAGAGAGACCTTATGCTGATTGCTCTGCGCAAAACTTCAGTTAATCCCATAAAAGACAAACTTGAAATGTGTCTTAGGATCTCTACACCTGCTGCTATCATCTGACCTCCTCCCCATCCGCTGATGTGGACGTCTGGACGATGTGCACGTAATTCCTCAGCCAGCAGCCCTCCGTACATATCACCGGATGCCTCTCCAGCAATAATAAATATCCGCAGACTCATGCGGGATAAAGAGAATCAAAGAACCAATAAAACCATATGCCCGCCATCAATACTGTAGCTACGGCTATGCCTCTGATACTTTGGCCTTCTCTTCGTCTCTGATAGATTTGGAGCGGTATCAGATTCATACATATAGCTATAATGGTGATGGTGCGTACACGGCTGCCATTAAAAGCATAGTCTGCCACATCTATCAGTCCTGAAACTTCTGCAGCCTGAAATAACCACTTTAGTAAGTAAAAGCCCGCACAAGGCAAAAATATACCAGTCATAAACGCAATGAAAGTATTACCTCTTTCCATTCTCATAACTGTATTTTGTTGAGAGATACCATCATAAGCTAAGATATAAACTGAGAGCCATCTTAGATGCAAAGTTGTCTACTTATAAAAGTAAATTTTATGGCTTCTAATCTCTCAAATTAGAGATTTAGACTTCTTGTAAGTATCAGTAAGAAATTTGGATGGCTAGTCTAAGTAACTGAATAACAACTATAAACAGACATCTCGAGGATATCAGCTCTACCGAGCTTCCTCCAGATACCTAAATTCTTCCAGTGCAGGATGGGCCGTAAGATCATGCATGGATGGGACGACTGAGATATACCCCTCACCCAGAGCCCTAATATCGGTATCCTCAGCCTCTTCATAGAGAACGAACTCTCCCGTCATCCAGTAGTAAGATTCTCCTCTTGGATTTTTCACTTCCATGAAGTCTTCTTTCCAGGCAGATTTGCCTTGGCGACAGACTTTAATACCTTTAATATCCTCGAGGGGTAACTTCGGAATATTTACATTGAGCAGTAGACTCTTCTTAAACTCATGATCTAAGGCCCACCTGATCATCACTGCAGCGTAGTGAGTGGCAGCTGCGAAATCTGCCTCCATTGAGATATCACATAGCGAAAATCCGATAGCGGGAATGCCTTCAAGACTTGCCTCCATAGCAGCTGACATCGTACCTGAATATATAATATTGATCGCTGCATTAGAGCCATGATTAATACCTGATACACAAAGATCAAAGTCGATATCCTTATACATCACATTTCGTGCTATCTTGACACAGTCGACAGGCGTACCTGAACATTTATATGCTTTCAGCCCTGTGAAGTGATATACTTCTTTGACCTTAATCGGATCGTGTATAGTGATCGCATGGCCTTGGCCAGACTGCGGCTTGTCGGGAGCCATGATGTACGGCGTCCCGATGGTTTTCACAGCTTCTATCAGTGATCTTAGGCCGGGAGCCAGTATACCATCATCATTGACGATCAGTATGTTAGGTTTTGACATAACATTTTATTTGGGCACAAATCTATCTTTTTTCCAGCTTATTAAAGTGGAGGTGATGGCAGAGCTTTCTTATATAATTAAGTATTTATTTAAACTATGTATTAGTGGTCCCGTTGTACGACTTTACTTTTGCGCATCATGAAGAAAGGAATTCTCTTAGTCAATCTCGGCACTCCAGACGCCCCTACAAAAAAAGGGCTCAAGACCTACTTAAATCAGTTTTTAACGGATCGACGGGTGATTGATTTAGTCTGGCCATTTCGCTATGCTCTCTTTCAGGGCATCGTCGTACCCATCAGATCGGGCAGGGTAGCCAAGCTATATGATAGACTCTGGATGAAAGAGGGCTCTCCACTCAAGGTGTATGGTCAGCGAGTAGCAGAAGGTGTGCAGGCAGAACTCGGAGACGACTATCACGTAGAGTTAGCGATGAGATATCAGAATCCATCGATCGAGTCTGCACTGAAGCGCATGCGAGAACAGCACATTACTGAGCTGACAGTATTACCTCTATTTCCTCAATATGCATCAGCCACCACAGGATCAGTTTTTGAGGAGGTGATGGATATTATGAGGCGAAGAGAGTTGCTTCCAGGGATCAGATTTATCGGGTCCTATTATGATAATCCTGAGGTTATCGACATTTATTGCAAGAACGCACGCCAGTACGATCTATCAGCTTATGATCATTTTCTATTTTCGTTTCACGGGGTACCGGTGCGGTACTTGAAGAAAGAAAATAACTACTGTCAGTGCAGTACAGACTGCTGCCAAAGTATGGTGCCAGAGAATAGTCTATGCTACTCTGCCCAGTGTCACGCTACAGCATTTGCCATAGCAGAACAGCTGAATATACCCAGAGATAAGTTCACAGTGTGTTATCAGAGCAGATTTGGCCCTGAGAAATGGGTCGAGCCTTATACTGACTACATGATAAAAGAGCAAGTGGAAAAGGGCAATAAAAATCTGTTAGTTTTCTCCCCAGCCTTCGTAGCTGATTGCTTAGAGACTACGATTGAGATCGGCTATGAGTATCGAGAAGAATTCGAAGAGGAAGGTGGAGAAAAGCTGGACTTAGTAGCCAGCCTCAATGATGATCCAGCCTGGATCAAGGCTATCGCTAATATGGTCAGGTCTTAGCTATAGGGTCTGCTGAAGTCCATATCTACATTTATAACTTGATTGCCACTATCTCTGTATCATAGTTCAGCTACTGTATTGAGTTTAATAATTATGTATATACTACGTTTTTTTACCACTCAGCAATGACATCTACATTCCCCTTCACCATCTGGTCCATAGTCACGTTGACCTTGGTTCCGAGTGGTAGAAATATATCGGATCTAGAACCAAATTTTATAAATCCCAATTCTTGACCTTGCGTGACGACTTGACCTTCGTGCATATAATTTCTTATGCGCCTGGCTACTGCGCCTGCTATCTGCCGCACTAATATTTCTTTTTCACCTGATTTAATTACTGTAGTGCTACGTTCATTCTCTGTAGATGACTTAGGGTGCCAAGCTACTAAGTATTTACCTTTATGGTATTTAGTATAGCTTACTGTGCCACTCACGGGCACCCGATTAGCGTGCACATTGAGAGGAGACATGAAGATGGATATCATCAAGCGTTTATCTTTAAAGTACTCACTTTCGACGGCTTCTTCTATGACGACGACTTTACCGTCAGCTGGAGCATATATCTTGCGATCATCTAAGTGAGCAATCTCTCGCTTTGGATTTCTGAAAAACTGTATGCTAAAAGCCAACATAAATATGACGAAGGCTAACAATGCCCATACCAGGATGCTTATCATGCCAGAAGTGGATCCAACTGCCCACATCAGCAATACAAGTGAGCCAATTAGAATGACAAAAATTGATTTTCCTTCCTTATGAAGCATGGGATGCATAATTTAAATAAAGAATAACCACAGGGATGGCAAAAATAAAACTGTCCAACCTGTCTAAAAATCCACCATGTCCCGAAAGTATGGTTCCAGAATCTTTAATTCTAAAGTGTCGCTTGAATGATGACTCTACCAGATCACCAAGACTACCGAAGAGCCAAATTAGCAGCCCAATTATTAACCATCGGCTAATCGGCAGATGGGCTAATAGATAGCTGCAAAGTAAAGCTAAAACTATAGTTCCGATGCCGGCCCCGATAAAGCCAGCCCAGGTTTTCTTAGGTGAGATAGCGGCAAATAATTTTCGCTTACCAAACTTACGACCAGCAAAATAGGCAAAAACATCACTACCCCAGATCATAATAAATACGCCAAGGAGCGTCAAGCCATAACTATCATGTGATCTGATCCAAAACAAGAGTATCACGCAGGGTATAGTGATGTACAGGTATGATTGAATGAGTGGCACTATGGGTAGAAGTGTCCTCTTCTGAGTCAGGAGCATCAGAATGTTGATAACAATATAACTCACTGATAAATAGATAATTATATCCATATATTGCTGATCTGGGTACTTGTAAACCAGCAGAAGTACCATTGCTAAGGACCCAAATATAGACCAAAAGACATAAGAGAAAGCACCTGAAACTCCGGCTAGACTTATAGCTGAAAATTCGTATAACATGGCCAGCATAATGATGATGAATAATACCTGCGCCGAAGCTGCATTATAGAGCAACAAGGAAACTACTAGCCCCGCCATGATTAATCCAGAAATGATTCTTTGCCTTAAATTAGCATCCATCGTCTGCAAGGTAAGAGATATACAGGGGATTGGTTAATATTGTGATTCCAAATATGAGAGTACTAAGCTGTGTCATATTTATTTATGCTCTGATCTCTTGCCAGTCAGAATCATTGAGCCCAAGTAGTAAGTCTACCCAGGATAAGCCATTATTTAAAAAGATAGAGGCATCCGAGTCAGGATTACACTTTACTAACAGTTTGCAAGAAGATCTCTCGAATAAATTCAACTTGCTTGACTTTGACTATTTCTATAATGGAGCCGGAGTCGGTATTGCTGATCTTAATAATGATGGACTTGAAGATGTTGTGATGACAGCTAATATGGTGGATAATAAGCTATTCTTAAATCAAGGCAATTTAAAATTTAAAGACGTCACTTCTGCATCCGGTATAAACTACCATAAGCACTGGTCTAACGGCGTGACCTTTGCAGATGTCAATGGGGATGGGTGGCTGGATATATACATCTCTCAGGGAGGACCACATATCCAGCAGAATCGTAAAAATCTTCTGTATATTAATAATAAGGACTTGAGCTTTTCAGAATCAGCAGAGTCATACGGATTAGCAGATGATGGTATCAGTACCCAATCCTCTTTTTTTGATTACGATTTAGACGGAGATTTGGACTGTATTGTCATGAACGAAAGCGTGCTTTACGGTTATGATCCACTTTCTTTTCTTCAGCGTATCGCCACAAATAAGGCTGATAACAAGCAAAGTATCAGCAGACTATATGAGAATGTAGATGGACATTATATAGATGTCAGTCTTAATAGCGGTATATCCAAACCTACTTATGGACTTGGACTTTCGGTGGCTGACATTAATGATGATGGCTATCCTGATATTTATATTGCCAATGATTATTATCTCCCCGATGTCATGTACATTAACCAGGGAGATGGCAGCTTTAAAGATGAAATCAAGCAGCGCACGAGTCAGGTATCCATGTTTGGTATGGGAGTAGACATCGACGATATAAATCAAGATGGTAAGCAAGACATCTTTGTGCTGGATATGGCTGCTGCTGATCACATTAGATCCAAGACACTGATGGCATCTATGGATACCAGACAGTTCAGCCTACTGGTGGACCGACTTAGATTTCAATACCAATACATGTATAACGCACTTCAGGTGAATGATGGCTCTAATAAATTTAAAAACTTATCTCAGATGTCAGGTATTGCAAAGACCGACTGGAGCTGGGCTGGCCTGATTGCTGACTATGACTTAGACGGTAAAAAAGATATTTTTGTGACGAATGGATACCGCAGATATGGGCTGGATAATGACTTTAAGCAGCGCGTGAGAGACGCCAAGCTTCACTACCAAAATCAAGTACCACTGAATATTAAAGAGGAGTTATACTTCTCTATGCCAGAGGGAAAATTGCCCAATGCGCTTTACAAGAATGAGGGTGATCTTCATTTTTCAGATATGGCATCAGAGTGGGGTATGCAAGATTCTACCTTTTCTAATGGAGCAGCAATTGCAGATCTTGATTTAGATGGTGATTTGGACATCGTTATCAATAATATTGATCAAGAGATGAGCCTATATCGTAACCTGGCCGCTGATCGGGGCACAGGCCACTATTTGAAAGTAAGTGTGGAGGGCGATCTCTCTGAATCTATGGCTAAGGTCTATTTATATCAGTCCGGACGGCAAATGCAAATCGCAGAAATTAAACGCGTCAGAGGTTACAGAAGTGCTGTCAGCCCCATCGCACATTTTGGCATGGAGTCTGACGATCTCATCGACTCTTTGATCGTATCGTGGCCTGGTGATAGGATCACCAAGAAATATGATCTGACAGTAGATCAAACCATTAACATTAGTACATCTGAGACCGAAGATATTGAATTCGGCAGCATGGAAATCTCTCAGTATTTCAGCACCATACCAAATGGTCAGTATGGACTTAATTACATTCATAGAGAAAATGTCTATGATGATTTTGCGGAGGAGGTATTACTGCCTATGAGACAGTCCACACTAGGTCCGAAACTTGCGCAGGGAGATCTTAATGGTGATGGAGCTGAGGATCTAATTGTAGGAGGCGCAGCTGGTTATGCGACAGCTTGTTATTTCCAAGAGGACAACATCTTTAAAAGGCGATTACTGCCAGCCCTTGAGGCTGATGCAAATTATGAGGACATGGGTATATTAGTTCTTGATATAGACAATGATGGTGATCAAGATTTATTCATCACTAGCGGCGGGAATGCTTTTCCTATATCCAGTCAAAACTACACAAATAGACTGTATCTTAATGACGGCTCGGGCAGCTTCCAAAGGTCCGTTCAGCCCGCATTAGCTGAAACTCTCGCCAGTAGCGCTATGGCTGCGTCAGCTGATTTGGATGGAGATGGTACAGCAGAAATAATAGTCGCGAATCGAATCAAGGCGCGTCAGTATCCTGCTCATGCTGCCTCTGTAATTTATCGTTATATCGATGGTCAACTTAAAGACGTGACCAGTCAGGTCGCTCCTGATTTAGAAGACTTTGGAATAATTAATGAGCTTATAGTAACTGATTTCGACGTTGATGGAGACGCTGACCTGATTGCTGTAGGAGAGTGGACATCTATCGGCTTATTTCGTAATGATAATGGCATATTAGCAAATGTGAGTGCTCAGCTGGGGCTCGATGACTTTAGTGGGTGGTGGTATAGTATAGCAGAGACAGATGCGGATGGAGATGACTTTCCGGACTACGTCATAGGTAATCTGGGTCTAAACTCTAAATATAAGGCCTCCAAAGACAAACCACTGAGAGTCTATGCCAATGATTTTGATGACAATGGTACGCATGATATCGTCCTCAGTACCAAATATAAAGATGAATACGTACCCCTCAGAGGTAAGGAATGTTCGTCTCAGCAGATGCCTTTTCTCAAAAGCAAATATCCAAGCTATGAACAATTTGCTAATGCCTCTTTGATCGATATATATGGGTCCAAGTTGAGCTCATCACTACATAGGGAGGCTACCATCTTTGAGTCTGTACTTCTGAGACAATCAGCGGCAGGCTTTGAAGTTATACCCTTACCGAGGCCAGCGCAAGAATTTCCTATTATGGACATATTAACGATGGACGTTAATCAAGATGGACATGAAGACCTTATCGTAGCGGGAAATATTTATCAGACAGAAGTGGAAACACCTCGCTTGGATAGTGGCCAGGGCTGTGTCTTATTAGGTGACGGGCGTGGAGCTTATCAAGTTATGGATATGTCTGTATCAGGTCTTAGTGCTGGTGGAGACGTCAAGTCGATGGTTACAATCAGGCTCCGAAATGGAAAGAATCTACTCGTCGTAGGCAAAAATCAAGCTCTTATACAAATTATAGAATACACTAAATGACAAAACTGAGTGTCAATATTAATAAGGTAGCTCTAATCAGAAATTCGAGGGGGGAAGACCTTCCAGATTTGATCAAATTTGCCAAAGACTGCGAAGCCTATGGAGCTGATGGAATAACTGTACACCCCAGACCTGATGAACGTCATGTCCGCTATGATGATATAGCTAAGCTGAAACAAGTGGTAAAGACCGAGCTTAATATAGAAGGCTATCCCAGCGAGCGCTTCCTTGCTATGGTGGAAGATGCTGTACCTCACCAATGTACATTGGTACCTGATCCACCTGGTGTGCTGACATCCAGCTCTGGCTGGGACACGGTGTCGCATCAGTCATTCTTGATAGAGGTCATATCCAGACTTCAGGCTAAGGGCATCAGAGTCTCCTTATTTCTCAACGCTGATGTCATTCAAGTAGAAGCTACAGCAGCGATTGGAACAGATCGAATAGAATTTTACACGGGAGACTTTGCGCAGGTATTTCATAAGAGCCCTCAGGTCGCTATTGAGTCACATATATTGGCTGCTAAAAAGGCAAACGCACTTGGATTAGGCATAAATGCTGGTCACGATCTCAACCTGAAAAACCTTAAATATTATGCAGCAGAAATACCCAGACTATTAGAGGTATCTATCGGCCATGCGCTTATCTCGGATGCGCTATACTATGGCATACAAAATACCATCCAACTATATAAAAGGTTACTCTGACGACAGCTTTAAAGATACATTAAGGGCCATTGAACCAATAATGCATAATTCTATTAAGTTATAGTTCTTCATTTATTATGATTGTATGAGAGTATTAACCATTATTCTATTGATTCTGCCTTCAATATTCTACGCACAATCCATGCATCCCATGCGATTTCAGATAAGACAAGCAACCAAAAAAGACTTATCTGTTTGCCCCCATTCAGGGCATACAGTTAGCCATTATACGCCTCGACAGTTTCCTGAAGGTAAGAGTATAAAGAGATCCAAATCAGTCAATTTTGTAGCTACATATAATAACGTACCTGATAATTTTAGAAACACAGTTGAGTTCGTATTTGATGTGTTGGAGGATTATTTGACAAGTGACATTCCGATTAATGTGTTTGTAGATTATAGAGATCTCGGTGTTCAGACTGGAGGAGGACTGACTCTTGCACAGGCAGGATCTACGGCTTTCCCTTCTAATTTTCCTGGTACTGCCTACTTCAATACAGGATATCCGATAGCGCTGGCAGAGAAGCTGGCTGGTAGAGAGTTTAATGCATCAGGAGCACCAGATATTAACATCACTATTAATAGCAATACAAATGTCTCTTTTAACGTCACACCCAATAATGAAAATATAGGTACCAGATCCGATTTAGCGACGGTCCTGCTGCACGAGGTAATCCATGGATTAGGATTTGTAGGGGGTAGTGGGTATGATGAAGCTGAGGATCTTGGATTATTATCTGAAGCTATATATAATAGACAATTGGAGGATGCATCGGGTGATAATGCCTTGGAAGAATATGAGAATCCATCCATGGAGATGGGCGAACTGCTTAGGAGCAATGCTCTGTTTTTCAATGGAGTGAGCTTTGATGAATTTACCAGAGTACGTGTGCATGCACCAAGATCCTATAGTCCTGGATCCAGTATAGCCCATTTGGATCAGACTATCTATGCAGGCACGGAAGATAGACTTATGACGCCGTCCATAAATGGTGGTGATGTTAACTATGATCCCGGTGTGGCAGTACAAATGCTCTATGATATGGGATGGAATACCACCAGCATCATTCATCAAGCAGAATTTTTCTCTGAGGATGTGAATTTAGATTATCCAGTTTTAGCTACTATCAGAACGGATTCTGGATTTGACACATCTTCGTTTCGCTTACATATATCAACAGATTCTTTTGAGACAGAGGATGTTGTCTCCTTGGAATATGACTCGTCAGAAGATGAATTCAGCTATATTCTTGCAGCTAAGGGCGAAAATCTTCAATATCAGTATTACTTTGAAGTCACTGAACTTTCAGGAATCAGGCGGACTGTGCCGGCTAGAGCTGATCGAGTATACTACACCTTTAACTATGGCCTTGATACCATTCCCCCTTCTATTACTGGGCATTTACCAGTGAGCAGCGTCAAGACCTCTGATGTTGGATTTGAGGTCGAAGTGAATAATATCTCTGACTTTTTTAGCGGAGTGGATACGAGTTCTTTCGCTTTAGAAGTCAGACTGAACGGTGAGTCACTCGACCCCATTCCATTCGAAGAAAGCTCAAATGAGTTTGGTAACTTTTTCAAGGCTAGATATGAAACTTCTGGTTTTGATATAGATGATGACTTGGATTACAGGATCATCGTCAATGATAAGAGTATCAGTGAGAATGCAGGTACACTACCAGAGGAAGGCTTCTATAGTGTGGAGGTTCAAGCGGTGTCTTCAGCTATAATTTCATACGAGAATGATTTTAATGCTAATTCTTCTGACTTCTCAGGCAATGGATTCAGCATCACTCAGCCCTCGGGATTTGAAGATTTAGCCATCCACAGTGACCATCCCTATCGAAATGCAGGAGAAGGGAATACTTTAGATTTTGTTTATGAGCTCAGTCAGCCAATTATCATAGATGAAGCTAATCCTATCATGAAGTATAGAGAAATTGTAATCGTGGAGCCAGGTGAGATCGGCGCAAGGTGCAGAGGGGCCGATTGTGATTTAGAATTTTGGGACTATGTTATAGTTGAAGGTCAAAAATTTGGAGAAGGTACTTGGATGCCTTTCTTAAATGGATATGATTCTCGAGGAAATGCTGGATTTTCCAATGCCTATTCGAATAATGCGCCAGGTATACCCGGCCTTTACAGACGTCGTACCATCAATCTGATAGATAATGGGAATTTTGATATTGGAGATGAAGTATTCATCAGATTTAGGTTATTCTCTGACCCGTTTGCCACAGGCTGGGGTTGGTCTATCGATGATCTGGAGATTCAGCCCCAGATTATGACGAATACTTTGGAAGAGGATTACATCAATCTATTTTCTATATCGCCAAATCCTGTTACAGATCAGATGCTGAAAGTAGAAATTATATTCTCACAATCTTTTTCAGGCGTCTTCACAGTCTTAAACCAGCTAGGGCAGACAATACTTTACGAAAATATCTCCAATGATAACCGCATACTTAAGCGAATAGACACATCTACACTTGATAGTGGTCTCTACACCGTGCAGCTTAAGAATAGTGAGGGTATTAGCACGAAGTCCTTTGTAAAAGTGAAGTAGTAAGCTTCCCTAAATCATACCATTATATGTCTTTGGATTATCTGAGTTTATAAAAAAAGTAAAAAACATCCTCCGTTTCAGTTTTCAAGTCGTTACTTTGGGGTTCATTAGTTAGCTTAACAACTAATTTTGAAAAAAGTATTTTTATTAACCTTAAAGTATACACATGAATAAGCTATTTTATGTGGTGTTGACATCATTACTATCTATTGCTATGATGTCGGCCCAAAAGTCCGTTACAGGTCTAATCTCAGACTCAGACGGAGAGCCTCTTATAGGCGCAAATATTTTAATTAAAGGTTCTGGAGAGGGCACCATTACCGATATAGATGGTCGGTATAGCCTAATGGCTACACCTGGAGATGTCTTAGAGGTATCCTACACGGGATACAATTCACAGGAAATGATAGTGGGTGAAGCGTCAGTTATGGACCTGACTATGAATTTCGATGCCGTAGGTCTTGAGGATATTATCGTGGTCGGATATGCTCCGCAGCGAAGAAAAGACCTTACGGGATCAGTATCATCAGTAAAAACTGAAGATATCGAAGATGTTCAGTTGCCTTCCTTAGAGACGGCTCTACAAGGTAGGATATCAGGAGTGCAGGTCACTAAGAATTCTGGAAAGCCTGGTGGAGGTATCAATGTAAATGTCAGAGGTAGGACTTCCATCTCGGCATCTAATCAACCTCTATACGTCATTGACGGAGTACCAATAGTATCTGGCGACAACCTCGATTTTTCTCGGGAGGGTACAGGTGGTAGTGGTATCAGTGTCCTTTCTGATATCAATCCTGATCAGATAGAATCAATAGAAGTCTTAAAAGATGCAGCATCAGCAGCAATATATGGCTCTCGTGCAGCTAATGGTGTTGTATTGATCACCACTAAAAGCGGATCAAAATCGGGTACCAAGATTACCCTGAACGCATCTTATGGTCCACAATGGCTGCCTAAAAAAATTGCTACTGTGGATGGTCCTACTTATATAGAATACATCACTCAAGTATTCGGAGCCAATATAGTAGGAACAGAAGCGAACAGTAAGTGGCAAGATGAGATATTTCAGACAGGTGCCGTCCAAGAATATACAGGAAGTATATCTGGAGGAAACGAAAGTACTCAGTATTATGGGACATTAGGCTTCACTGATGATGAGGGTATTATGGTTAATTCTGGATTCAACAGATACAGTGGAAGACTAAATGTAAATCACATTGCGACGGAAAAGCTTGGATTCAAGATGAATATGGGGTATACAAACTCTAATACCAGACAAATTCAGAATGATAACAACATTTTCGGGGCATTATCTACCGCAATACTATTACCACCTGTTGTTCCTATCAGAAATGAAGATGGATCATACGGATCAGCTTTTGGTCTTGAAAATCCTGTAGCCGCAGTGACAGAATATAAAAACAATATCAACAGAGGAAGACTTATTGGTAATGTAGCAGCGACCTATAATATCTTAGATAATCTTAGCTTCAAAGCTTCTTTAGGCACAGATTTAATCAACCAGTCAGAAAATGTATTCGAACCCAGACTACTTCAATCATCAAACAATGGTAGGGCTGTAGTTGCGGCCATCACTGATTATAGAATTATACATGACTATGTACTAAGCTTCAATGATAATATCGGCCGAGGTAGTCTTTCAGTTCTCGCAGGTACGAGTTTTCAAGAAGATAAGATTAATGTAACTTACTCAGAAGCAGTAAACTTTCCAACAGATGCCTTCACAGGTTTATCGTCAGGTGCTGAGCCAGTCACTACAGCTGGCTTCTTTGACGGTGATAATCTGAAATCCTATTTCGGTAGCTTTAATTATAATTTTGATGATAGGTACTATGTTACTGGTACGTTTAGAGCTGATGGATCTTCCAGATTCGTTAATAATCAATGGGGCTACTTCCCTGGGTTAGCATTGGCTTGGAATATATCTAATGAATCCTTCTTAGAAGACGGCCCATTCGATCTCTTCAAGATCAGAGCCAGCTATGGCCAGACAGGTAATAGTACGATAGGTAACTTTCTATCCCGTCAGTTATATGGAGGTGGAGAAAATTATTTAGATAGTCCTGGTACGGCTCCTTCTCAGATAGGTAATCCTGATTTGAAATGGGAGACTACGACACAGACTAATATTGGTTTAGATTTCGGACTATTTAAAAATCGATTTTCTGGTTCAGTAGATTACTACGTCAAGAATACGACAGACCTATTATTAGATAGACCTATACCTACTACCTCTGGGTTTACCACAGTAGTACAAAATGTAGGGGAGGTTCAGAATCAGGGTATCGATCTTAGTTTGACTGGTGTATTTGTAGAGAGTAAAAATGTCTCATGGTCTACGACATTCAATGTCGGCTACCTTAAGAATGAGATTAAAAAATTAGTAGATGGTATACCATTCGACGCGGGATTTGCAAATCGTATAGCTGAAGGCCAACCTATCGGTTCCTTTTTTGGACATCGTACTAATGGAATATTTCAGAATCAAGGAGAAATAGAGGCACATGCCACACAAGCGACTGCAGCTCCTGGAGATATCAGATTTGAAGATATTGGTGGTGGTGCTGGCCCTGACGGCATCTTAGCTACAGCTGATGATATAGCTCCTGATGGAGTGATCAATGATGATGACCGAACCTACATAGGTAAAGCGTTGCCTGACTTTACAGGAGGTATCACTAACAATATCAACGTTTTCGGAGTCGAAGTTTCTGCATTCTTCCAATTTGCTACAGGGTTCCAAATTTTTAACAATAATCTTGCTTTTGCAGAAGGTCTGAATAGTGTATTTGCACCTACAGTCAGAGCATGGGAAAATGCTTGGAGAGAAGAAGGGGACGACACATTTATACCCCGTATTGCATCTGGGGATCCTAATAATAACAGACGAACATCTGATCGATTCACTGAGGATGGTGATTATATCAGACTTAAGACCTTGACCGTAGGATATAACATACCGGAGTCTATCTTAAGTAACATTGGTGTGAGCAGTCTGAAAGTATATGCATCAGGATATAACCTTTGGACGGCTACTGGTTATTCATGGTTTGATCCAGAGGTGAATATTTTCGATGGTAATAATACAGCATTAGGTACTGACTTCTTGACATTTCCACAGCCAAGATCTATCGTTTTTGGTGTCAAAGTCGGACTTTAATTATCAACTTAAATAATAGAGAATATGAAATTTTTAAAATATATAATTTTGACAGTGGTAGCTTTGAGCTATTCGTCATGTGCTGAGTTAGATAGCTTAGCACCAATTAATTCAATACCAACTAACGAAGCTATCACTAACTTAGCTTCTGCGTCAGCAGCGCTGAATGGTGTGTATAGTTCTATGCAGGACGATTCCTTTGATAAGTGGTTATCATTACCACAATACTTCAGTGATGAGGCGGATTTCACTGGGACGTTTCCCACCAGATTAGAATTTGGTAATCTAAATGTATTCCCTGCTAACGGGACTATGGCGACAGTATATACCTCGATCTATCGGACCATCAATAATGCAAATAACATTATTGCCTTAGTTCCTGGAGTAGAAGATATATCATTCACAGCCGAGGCTAAGGCCGACTTCATAGCTCAGGCAAAATTCATTAGAGCTCAGCAATATTTATATTTAGTAAATCTATGGCAGGAAGTGCCGTTAGTTTTGACTCCTACATCGGATGTCGGAGAAGTTCTGAATATTGCAAAGTCAGATGCAAATGCTATATACACGCAGATTATTCAAGATCTGACCGAGGCATCGACTAATCTTTTAGCGGAGACAGGGCCCACAGGAGCAAGTAAGCAAGCTGCGAATGCACTGTTAGCCAGAGCAGCTCTCTATCAGGGTCGCTGGTCCGACGCTTTATCTACTGCCGAATCAATTTTGGGTGATGACTTTGATTTGACGAGCGTTGCATTTTTAGAAGATCAGATTTACACCCTTGGCTTTACGCCCACTGATGGTAATGTATTGAATTTTTTCTATGGTCCTGCGGATTTCGGAGGAAGGTATTCTATAGGTCCTTCCCAGACCTTAATTAACTCATATGAGCCTGACGATACAAGATTTGCGTCTACTGTGGATGTCACTTCGGCTAGCGTACCTTTTGGATTAAAATACCCAAGCTTCGATGCTGGAATATCAGGTACGGCGACTGATCCTATTTTCTTCATTCGACACGCAGAGATATTCCTTATTGCTGCAGAAGCTGCGGCTGAATTAGGGGACTTTGATACAGCATCATCATATCTTAATCAGGTAAGAAATAGAGCAGGCCTTAGTTCAGTAGACTTAGATTCTGACAATTTTGTAGATATAATTTTACAAGAGAGATTCTTAGAATTCGCTTTTGAGGGTCCTTTCAGACTTATAGATTTAAGGAGAAAGGGTGTGGCTGAGACCATTTTAGGTCCCATAGGATATGATGCGTGTGATTCAGTATGGCCTATTCCGCAGAGAGATGTAGATCGTAATCCTAATTTGACACAGAATACATGTTGTAACTGTTAATATGTAGTTATACATATTCGATATATAGAGAGGGCCGTAAGGCCCTTTTTTTATGTCTCACTGCTATTTGGGCAGATGCATAAGCTGTCGAATATAATAGACATATAATTGTAGTCGTAAAGCATTTTCATTTTCGTTAAAATTATTAACAATTGCAAGCAGCGCTTTAGTTAATTTACTTGTTTTAACAATGTTTTGATGCCGATTTTGGGTAAGACTTCAAATTTCTGCTAAGTTGTGCATCATTATTGTTTAACAATGTGTTAAATTCACTTTTTTGCGAATACACAGTATTCAAACAAACCAAACCATATTGTATGAAAAAACTCTTTTTATTATTATTTATGGTTCTTTTTGTAGTAGGCTATGCCTTCTCCCAAAGAACGGTGACTGGCTCAGTCACAGATGTCAATGGAGATGCACTTATTGGTGCTAATGTTCTAATTAAAGGCTCTACGGTTGGTACAATCACGGATCTTGATGGAACTTTTTCTTTAGAAGTACCTGAAGAAACTAATTTTTTAGTCATCAGCTATACTGGTTATGAAGAGCAGGAGCTAAATGTTTTAGGGACTAATCAAGTAGCGATCACTCTTTCTGAAGGTGAATTATTAGATGAGATAGTTGTCACTGGTCTTGGTATTAAAAAAGAAAAGAAAGCACTTGGTTATTCAGTGTCTTCAGTCAAAAGTGATCAGATTGAACAAAGAGCAGAGGGTGATGTCGCTCGAATACTTGCAGGTAAGGCTGCAGGGGTTCAGATCACCGCTGCAGGAGGTGCTTCTGGATCTGCAACTAATGTGACAATTAGAGGTCTAAGTTCATTCAGTGGATCTAATCAGGCTCTATTTATAGTAGACGGAGTTCCCTTCAGTAACGATACTAACACAGATGGCAACTTCATAAGTGGTGCTACGCAAGGATCAAGATTCGTTGATTTAGATCCTAATAACATTGCTAGCATTGAAATACTAAAAGGTCTATCCGCTGCTACTTTATATGGTACTCAAGGAAGAAATGGGGTAATATTAATTACCACTAAGGCAGGCGCAGCAGAAACTGGGCCCAAGAAGACAGAAATATCTCTTAGTCAATCTTATTTTGTTAACGAACTTGCTTCTTTACCTGATTATCAAGATAAATTTGGTAATGGTTTTGACCAGAGTTTTGGTTGGTTCTTTAGTAACTGGGGACCAAGTTTCGACGAAGGTGGAACTGCAGGCTGGGGTGCTCAGGGTGCTATAGATGAAAATGGTACGCTACTACACCCATATGCAAACTCTGCATTTCTTAATCCTGATGGACCCAGTACTGGCACAAGCGAACTCGCTCAGCAATTTGCTAATCAGAGATATGAGTGGAGACCATATGATTCTGTAGCAGACTTTTTTAGAAAGGGATCTACATCTATCACATCTTTGAATATTGCAGGTAGCAATAATGAAGGCAACACAGTATATAATGCAAATGCAAGTTTTACTGATGATATAGGTTTTACTCCTGGAAACGACTTAGAGCGATTAAATGTATCTATTGGTGGAAAATCAGAGTTGACAAATAAGTTAACGATTTCAGGAACAATGAATTACGCAAAGACAGATTATACGACACCTCCTATTTCATCTAGTAGAGGAAACGGAACGGATGGTCTTTCTATATATGGTAATGTGTTCTTTACGCCAAGAAGTGTTGATCTATTAGGTCTTCCATTCGAAGACCCAGTAACTAAAGGGAGTATTTATTATCGAAATGGTAATGATATTATCAACCCGAGATGGACTGAGAAGAATGTTATTTTCCAGCAGAACACAAATAGATTTAATTGGAATGTAGGTATTGGATATCCTATAACTGATAATATTCAAGTGAAATGGAGAAGTGGATTAGATTTCTATAATGAAAGGAATAACAATAGCTCAAATAAAGGAGGTATTAATTTCAACGACGCAATCTTCGGCTTTTTAGAAACATATGATAACAATAATGAAATCTGGGATCACCTTGCAACAATTGATGGATCATTCCAATTAAGTGATGATTTAGGATTAACTTTTACAGCAGGTGGTACAGCAAGATCAGATCAGTTCGAGAGAAGTGGAGTAGCTAGTACTGGACAAATAGTATATGGTGTTACTCAGCATTTCAATTATGAGAACCAAGCTCCGATTCAGTTTGTGCGGCAGAGAAATATTTTAGGGCTATTTGGACAAGCGTCCTTTGACTATAAAGATTACTTATACGTAAACTTATCAGCAAGGAAGGATTGGGTATCTAATTTCTCGAGCGAGAATAATTCAATCACTTATCCTGGTGTTAGTGTATCATTTTTACCTACCAGTGCTTTCGAAGATTTACGGTCTGAAAATGGCCTAAATTTTCTAAAACTGAGAGCCAGCTACGGTACATCCGCTAACTTTGATACTCAGAATCCATATCCTACTATTGGAGTCGTGGAGCAAAATACTAATGTCTTTACTAATCCAAGTGGTGGATTACTTACCACCAATCAAATAGATAATTTCAAAGCAAACCCAGACTTGAAGCCAGAGCTATTGAGAGAGTTAGAGTTTGGGATAGAGGCGAATTTCTGGAAATATAGAGGATTCATTGATTTTACCTACTTCAGAAGAACCACTAATAATCTTATAGTGACTCAACCATTACCAGCTTCCACAGGGTTCTCATTCACTCAGAATAATGTCGGAGAGATTGAGAATAATGGTATAGAGGCCACGTTCGCACTGGATATCATCAAGACAAGAGGGTTCACGTGGAATTCTTCGGTTAACTTCTTCACAAACAAGGAGACGGTTACGCAATTAGATGAAGATTTTATCGCTTACGCAGGATCACTTGCTGTAGGTGGTGGGTTATTCAGGGGGTCTAATGCTGCTATAGAAGGAGAATCTTTAGGTGCTATTGTCGGTACTCAAATCCAAAGAAGTGAAGATGGTGATTTTGTCGTTAATTCTGCGGGTAACTATGTAATAGCGGAACAAGATGCAGATGGCAATGTGCCAATTATTGGTGATGCTGTACCAGATTATACTATGAACTTTATTAATAGTATTCAGTACAAAGATTTAAGTTTGGGTTTCCAAATAAGCCATACTAAAGGTGGTGATATTTTATCGAGTACAATTGCAGCTTTATTAGGAAGAGGACTTATAGTAGAGACACAAGATAGACTTGCAACCTACATTCTACCTGGCGTTACCGCAGATGGTACGGCCAATACAACTCAGATTAATAACTCGACTTATTTCTTTAGTAACTTGTTATTTGGACCTACAGAAGCTAGAATTTATGATGCGTCAGTAATTAGATTGCAAGAAGTGTCATTATCATATAAATTGCCTGCTAAAATTTTAGAAAATACTCCCTTCGGCCAGATGTCTGTGTCAGTTCAAGGATTTAATCTTTGGTATGATGCTTACAACACGCCGGATGGTGCTAATTTTGATCCAAATGTCGCGGGAGTTGGTATTGGTAATGGTAGAGGATTTGATTTCTTGAATGGACCAAGTTCAAGGCGATACGGAGTAAGCGTTAAAACATCATTTTAAAAAGAATAGGTAATTAAATACTATGAAAATTTATTATAGAAATATATTATTACTGGCCGTTGTCGTATTTATGATACAAGCCTGTAATCAGACAGATCTGGACTTAAGAGTTAGTCCTAATGATCTCGCAGCTAATGCTGCAGATCCCAATTTATTATTAACTTCTATTCAAATTGCGTATGCTGGTAATCAGGAATCATTAGCAGGTCTATCTGCTCGAATGACGAGAATAGATTACTTTTTTGGAAGAGATTACTTTAACAGCTTACCAGGTAATACACTTGATGGCGTCTGGAGGAGAACTTATAGTAGTGGAACTACAGTTATAGGTGATTCAGATGTCAATGGTGTAGCTGTCGGTATTTTAACTAATCTGCAGGCGCTTGAAGATGCTAATGCCAATGGAACAGTAGATCTTTCTTTTCACGAAGGAGTAGCAAAAACTCTGTATGCTCATTCATTGTTCCAACTTGTTGATTTTATTGGACAAGCTGCATTTTCTCAAGCAGGAAATTCTTCGGAATTTCCTTCACCTATGTTGGATAGTGGTGAAGAAGTTTATGACGCGGCTTTTGGCTTATTAGATGAGGCAGAAGCACTCTTCGGTACTGATCCTTCTACTAATGGAGCTACAGATTTATTTTATGGAGGCAATAATGATGCTTGGGTAAAATTAATTAATACCATAAGGTTGCGATCATATGTTTTAACTGGTAATAAAGCTGCATTTGATGCAATTATAGAAGGGGATAACTATATCTCGAGTATTGAGGATGATTTACAATTACAGTACGGTACCAGTGAATTACAACCAGATAATAGACATCCAGATTTTGCAGATGATTATCGATCAGACGGAGCAAATATTTATCAATCAAATTGGTTAATGGCTTTAATGCTGGAAAATGATGATCCGAGAAGGAGATATTATTTCTACAGACAGGTAGATGGAACTCCTGGCGCATTAGATGTTAACGGTGTTTTCGTAGAGCCAAATGAAGAAGAATTAGCATGTTCACTTGTTGTTCCACCAGAACAATACGAAGGCTTGCCTTACTGTGCTGTAAATGCAGGTTACTGGGGACGTTCTCACGGAAATGATGAAGGTACCCCGCCGGATGGTTTTCGAAGGACTGCTGTAGGCGTATACCCTGCAGGAGGACGTTTTGACGATAACTCGTTTGGTGTTGTTGGTTTTGGTGCAGGTGGCGCAGGCGCGGGAATAGAACCAATTCTATTGTCCTCGTACGTAGAATTCTGGAAAGGCATAATGGCCTCAACAGATGCTGAAAAGGCAGGGTTCTTAAGATCTGGCTTAGAGCAATCAATAGCAAAAGTACAGAGTTTTGGCTCACTTGATGCTGAGGCAGACTTAAGCTTAGCGGCTGATGAGGATGCGGTGACGGCTTATATAGACGGCATTGTTGCAGAGTATGAAGGTGCAACAGGAGATGCTAAGGAGAATGTCTTTGCTGAACAGTACTTTACAACTCTTTTTGGCGGTGCTACTGAAGCTTATAATTATTATAGACTTACAGGTTACCCTACTTCTCTGTTACCAAATTGGGAGCCAAATCCTGGTCCATTCCCCAGAACTCTACTTATACCGCAAAATGAGGTAATTAATAATCCAATGGTCGATCAAAAAACTGATTTGACGACGCAAGTATTTTGGGATACGAATCCTGCAAGTCCTGCTTTTCCGTCAGCTAACTAAAAATTATAGATTATGAAATATATAAATATAAAATATACATTCATCGTAGCTGTATTAGCCGTATTAGCTGTTTCATGCTCAGAAAGTGATAAGGTGTATGACCAAATCAACGATGGAATTACACGAGGTGCGATTCTCAGACAATTGACCACATTTTCTAATTCTGTAGCAATTAATAGTTCTACGAATGAGCTTGAGGCAGGAGAGGAATTTTCTATTCTTTTAGAATATCAAGATAATGAAGAAGGTGATCTATTAGCTAATTTATTAGTCTATGTTGGATTTGATGATAATACAGATGATGGCGAGGATAATAGCGTCGCTGAAACATTAGCAGAAACAATACCTGCGTCTCAATTTACTGCAGGTGATAGAGGCCTACCTCAGCTAATGTACTCTATTTCTGCTCAAGATTTGCAGAGTGCAGTAGGAATTAGAGGCGATCAGATAGGGTTTGGTGGAGATCGATTTCAAATCAGATTTGAGATAGTACTGACAGACGGTAGAACTTTTTCAAATGATAGTAATTCTGGTACGATTACAGGTTCATACTTCAGCTCTCCATTTTTAAATAATGTAGCTGTAGTATGTGCACCTTCAGTACCCACACCTGGGGTATGGATCTTTGATACAGAGGATACGTTTGGAGATGGATGGAATGGGGGATTCATTGACATCGTTATAGATGGAGCACAGGCAGGTGTTATCGAAAATCTTGACGGAGGTCCAAAAAATCAAGTTTTTGAATTTACTGTTCCAGAAGGCACACGGACGATTTCTCTAATATACACTGGAGGATCTTTTGATGATGAAGTTCTCTGGACGATAACTTCAGCGAATGGAAATGTTGTATCAGCTGAAGGGACCAATCCACCAGCTGGCTCAGAATTGCTTGATTATTGCCCAGATAATTTATAATATTTAATTTAAGAAATAATTATTGTAAAGGATTGATGCTACAGCGGTATCAATCCTTTTTTCAGTTCAGATACGTACATCTACTTGCGATAATTCCATTTATGAGCGCTACAAGATAAGCATTCATCTTACGCGTGATTACGGGTAGTTAAAAGTTGCTCTCCTAAGTTGTCCTTTCGGGGCTGCCGTTTTTATATTTTTATAGAATGCGGTATCAAAAGTTATGTTTATCCTCAATCTTATAAGTTGCAGCCATACAGATGGATAAATTATTGAAGAGATAGAACATATTATGTATTTTTATAATATGAATATTCAATGTTTTATCGACTACCTGACTCATGAGATGAGATATTCTAGACACACCATCACTTCATATGATAATGATCTTCATCAATACAGAGAATACTGCCAGCATCAATATGAGCTTGAGGACATCCTGACCAGCACGCATATCCATGTTAGATCATGGATCGTCCATATGTCTCAGAAAGGCATTGGAGTCAAAAGTATCAATCGAAAAATTTCTACCCTCAAATCGTATTTTAAGTATCACAAGCGAAGAGGTAATGTGGACCATAATCCGATGAGCCGGATCGTAGCCCCTAAGGTTAAGAAAAGGTTGCCTAGCTACGTCAGAGAGGAAAATTTAAAAACTCTTCTAATGTCTGATCAATTTACTCAGGATTTCTCCGGAGTCAGAGACTTTGCCATAATTGAATTGTTATACAGGACTGGCATTAGACGAGCAGAGTTAATCTTAATTAGCGATGCGGATATCGACTATTCTAATAAAACTCTAAAGGTGACGGGAAAGGGAAATAAACAAAGATTGATCCCGCTACAGGATAATTTACTTCAGATCTGTAGTGATTATATGGCAGCTCGTGAAAAAGAGTTTGGATTAAATTCTTACCCGGCATTAATGCTTACTGATAAAGCTAAGGTCATGTATCCAAAGTTCGTTTATAACAAAGTGACACACTATCTGAGTTATATCACCAGCGGTGATAAGAAAAGTCCACATATTTTAAGACATAGTTTTGCCACACATCTATCTGATCATGGTGCAGAATTGAATGCAATCAAGACTCTTTTAGGTCATTCAAGTCTTGCTGCTACCCAGATTTATACGCATAACAGTATAGAACGCCTTAAAAAGGCCCATAAACAGGCACATCCACGTTCTGAAAAATAATTTGATTTTACTGTTTTCTAATTCATTTAAAAGTTATATTTTTGCAGTCTTTTGGGAAAAGTCCCCGAATAGGTGAAATGAGATGCCGATGTAGCTCAGTTGGCCAGAGCAGCTGATTTGTAATCAGCGGGTCGGGGGTTCGAATCCCTCCATCGGCTCTGAATAAGAGAAGAATCGATACAATTTGAAGGGGGTGCGCCGGAGTTGGAGAGCCGGGCCAGACTGTAAATCTGGTGTCTACGACTGAATAGGTTCGATTCCTATCACCCCCACAATATTTTGGGGATTCTTTTGGCATTTGAATATTGAAATAAACTAAGGTTTACATGTTTTGCGGGAGTAGCTCAGTTGGTAGAGCATCAGCCTTCCAAGCTGAGGGTCGCGGGTTCGAGTCTCGTCTCCCGCTCAATTTTAGTTTTATAATCATTTCACTAAAGTAATACATCTTCAGCTTAATTGTCATAAGCCAATGTAGCTCAGGGGTAGAGCACTTCCATGGTAAGGAAGGGGTCGGGGGTTCAATTCCCTTCATTGGCTCTACTAAATAGTTCATCAGTGTATGAACTAATTAAGTCCAATGAACAGTTATGTTGGGACCTTATAGCTTATCAATATCGCACTGGCGATTTTGCAATTTTGAATCGATATACTATTAGATTATAATTTATTTAACGAATTAAAAACTTATTTAAATGGCCAAGGAAACGTTTCAACGTAACAAGCCGCACGTAAACATTGGTACGATAGGTCACGTAGACCACGGCAAGACGACACTTACAGCAGCAATAACTAGTGTACTGGCAGACGCTGGTCTATCTGAGAAAAAAGCTTACGATGACATTGATGGTGCTCCTGAAGAAAAAGAAAGAGGTATCACAATTAATACTGCTCACGTTGAATATGAAACGGAGAATAGGCACTATGCTCACGTTGATTGTCCTGGTCACGCAGATTATGTAAAGAACATGGTGACGGGTGCTGCTCAGATGGACGGTGCTATACTCGTTGTCGCCGCGACTGATGGTCCAATGCCACAGACGAGAGAGCACATCTTACTATGTCGCCAAGTAGGTGTACCTAAGATCGTCGTATTCATGAACAAGGTAGATCTTGTGGATGATGAAGAGATGTTGGAATTAGTGGAGATGGAAGTCAGAGAATTACTTGAGCAGTACGAATTTGACGGTGATAACTCTAAGATCATTCAGGGTTCGGCGCTTAAGGCATTAGAAGGTGACCAAGGAGCTAAAGATAAGATCATGGAGCTAATGGATGCCGTAGATTCAGAAATTCCTGAGCCAGTGAGAGACGTTGATAAAGACTTCCTGATGCCTATTGAGGATGTATTCTCTATCACAGGTAGAGGTACAGTTGCTACTGGTAGAATCGAAAGAGGTGTTATTAATACTGGTGATCCTGTAGAGATTGTTGGTATGCAAGGTAAAGATGAGAAAGCCTTGACTTCTACAGTTACAGGAGTTGAAATGTTTAGAAAGATATTAGAAAGAGGTGAAGCTGGTGATAATGCAGGTATCCTTCTGAGAGGTATCGAAAAGACTGATATCAAGAGAGGTATGGTAATCGTGAAGCCTGGCTCAGTCACGCCTCACTCTCACTTTAAGTGTGAAGTATATGTATTAGGTAAAGATGAAGGTGGACGACATACTCCATTTTTCAATGGTTACAGACCACAGTTCTACTTCAGAACTACGGATGTCACTGGTGATGTAAATCTTCCTGATGGAGTAGAGATGGTTATGCCTGGTGACAATGTATCGTTAGTTGTAAAATTGATTAATCCTATCGCGATGGAGAAAGGATTACGATTTGCGATTAGAGAGGGTGGTAGAACAGTAGGTGCAGGTCAGGTGACTGAGATAATTGAATAAAGCTTCAATTGCAGATATAAAAATTATTAAGCTAAGCACCTCATTTTCGTGAGGTGCTTAACTTGTCTTAGAGAAATTAAGAGCTAAAAGTAGTTCTTGCTTTATAGATTTTCTGATGTCAAGATTCATTATGGCTTCGGATTATCATAGGGGAGTAGCTCAATTGGTAGAGCGAAGGTCTCCAAAACCTTAGGCCGCGGGTTCGATTCCTGTCTCCCCTGCTAATCATGTAGAGATCAGTAAGACTGATGCTTTACTATCACTATTTGCTAACACAAATTTTTACTGATGGAAAGTGTGATATTGTATATAAAGGAAAGTTATAACGAACTAGTGCACAAAGTGACCTGGCCAAGCTGGCCTAAGTTAATGAGTAGCTCTGTCTTAGTTATCGTCGCCTCTATCATGATCGCACTAGTGATTTTCGTTATGGATGGTATTTCTAAGAATGCATTGACTTTCATCTATAACTTAGGATAATGGAAGAAATAGTAGAAACGCAAAAGGAAGAGACATCAGAAACGAAATGGTATTCACTCCGAGTGATCAGTGGAAAAGAGAGAAAGATAAAAGAGAGAATAGAATTAGAAGTACAACGTAATAAGTGGGATCATGTAGTTAGACAGATTTTAGTTCCTTCTGAAAAAGTATATAAGATCAGGAATGGGAAAAAGGTCATTTTAGAGAAAAATATGATTCCCGGCTACATCTTGGTAGAAGCGGTAGCCAAGAAATTCACATCGGAAATCGTACAGGGTATAGCTGGTATGACTAATGTGATACACTTCTTAGGTAAGAACACCCCGATTCCGATGCAGCAGTCAGAAGCGAATCGAATGTTGGGTAAAGTAGATCAGTCACAAGATGAGGGAGAGGCTCTAATCGAACCATTCATCATAGGTGAAACGGTCAAAATAATTGATGGTCCATTCAAAGATTTTGTCGGCGATATTAAGGAAGTGAATGAAGAGAAAAAGAAATTAAAAGTAATCGTCAAGATATTTGGTAGAGGGACAGAAGTGGAGCTGAATTTTATGCAAGTAGAAAAACAATAATAACTAATGGCAAAAGAGATTGGTGGCTTTATAAAGTTACAAGTAAAAGGTGGTCAAGCGAATCCAGCACCACCAGTAGGCCCTGCACTAGGTGCTAAAGGAGTCAATATTATGGAATTCTGTAAGCGATTCAACGCTAAGACACAGGATAAGCAAGGTCAGGTTATACCAGTTGTCATCACAGTATTTAAGGATAAATCATTTGATTTTGTCATAAAGACGCCTCCTGCTGCTGTTCAATTGTTGGAGGCTGCCAAGCTAAAGAAAGGTTCGCCAGAATCAAATCGAGAGAAAGTAGGCAATGTGACTTGGGACCAAGTCAGAACCATAGCCGAAAGTAAAATGGTAGACCTCAATGCTTTTAAAGTTGAATCAGCTATGAGAATGGTAGCAGGTACTGCCAGAAGCATGGGTATCGTTATTAAGGGCGAGACACCATGGCCGACTAAAGCTGAAGCTTAACAGAAAAGATCTCTTAAAGAGACCTATTTTTCAAACAGAGGGAGTTTGTATCATAAACGCTAACACCTCAAAAATTATCATTAATGGCTAAATTAACAAAAGCGAGGCGCAAGGGCCTCGAAAAGTTTGATGCTGAGACTCTCTACGCATTGCCGAATGCGATGGAACTTATTAAAGAGGTCAATACAGCTAAGTTCGACGCTTCCGTAGACTTGCACATTCGACTTGGAGTCGATCCGCGTAAAGCTGATCAAGCGATCAGAGGCACTGTGACTCTACCCAATGGTACAGGAAAGACAAAAAAAGTGTTAGTCCTTTGCACGCCTGACAAAGAAGCTGAGGCCAAGGAAGCAGGTGCTGACTTTGTAGGCTTAGACGAATTCATTACGAAGATACAAGCAGGATGGACGGATATAGACGTTGTCATCGCAAGCCCCAGCGTTATGGCCCAGGTCGGAAAGGTAGGTCGTATATTAGGTCCAAGAGGTCTCATGCCTAATCCCAAGACTGGTACCGTAACACCAAACATTGGAGCTGCAGTCCAGGACGTGAAGGGCGGTAAAATTGCCTTCAGAGTTGATAAATTTGGTATCATTCACTCATCTATCGGAAGGGTATCTTTCTCAGCTGAAAAATTGACTGAGAATGCCCAAGAATTACTTGGCACATTAGTGAAGATGAAACCATCCTCAGCTAAGGGAATATACATGAAATCAGTCACTGGAGCGAGCACCATGAGCCCCGGCATAAAGATCGATCCTAAGTCAATTAAATAAGATAGACCATGATTAAAACAGAAAAAACAGCAGCTATCGCTGCGCTCAAGGATAAGTTCGACAATAATAATTTCTTTTACGTCACGGATTCATCTGCTCTTACAGTAGAGCAAGTCAACGAGCTACGCAGAAAGTGTTTTGAGAACGATGTGGAAATGAAAGTGGTCAAAAATACATTAGCTATCAAAGCGTTAGAGGCCTCGGGTGATGATAAGGGATATGCTGATATAATGGAAGCATTCAAGGGTCCTACAACGCTGATGTTTTCGACTAATGCTAATCTTCCAGCTAAAATAATTAGTGAATTTAGAAAGAAGCATGATAAGCCAGTCTTAAAAGCAGCTTACATAGATAGCGACATATTTACTGGTGATGATCAGCTCGACGCACTAAAATCACTCAAATCCAAAGAAGACTTGATCGGCGATGTGGTCTTACTACTTCAGTCACCAATCAAGAATGTTCTTGGAGCTCTTCAGTCTGGCGGTAACACCCTGTCAGGTCTGCTAAAATCTTTGGAGCAGCGTAGTGATTCATAAAAATTGGCTTCCAAGCCCAACATTTATTGTTGACTTATATTATATAACTATTAAAACCATTTAAAAATGGCAGATTTGAAAGCATTAGCCGATCAGTTAGTCGGATTGACCGTAAAAGAGGTCAGTGAATTAGCTGATATACTAAAGGACGAGCATGGTATTGAGCCTGCTGCTGCAGCTGTTGCTGCTGCTGCTCCTGCTGCTGGTGGCGGAGACGCTGGCGCTGCAGAGGAGAAGACAGAGTTCGATGTTATCTTAAACTCAGCTGGCGCTGCTAAACTCGCAGTCGTCAAAGAAGTGAAAAATCTTTTAGGAGTAGGCTTAAAAGAAGCTAAGGAATTAGTGGACGGAGCACCTGGAGCACTTAAAGAAGGTGTACCTAAGGCTGACGCCGAATCAATGAAGAGTGCCTTAGAGGCAGCTGGAGCAGACGTAGAATTAAAGTAATTCTAACTCTGATCCAATTATCTATATTGATTCCGTTTCTAAATAAAATATAATCACATGGCTTAGCTAGTGCAGTGCACTGGTTAGGCCTATGGTTATTTTTACGCAGTTCGATAGGAATAACGATTTCTACCCTGCAAGTACTTAAACTTAAAATTTACTAATGGCAGCTAATACTTCAGCCGCTCTGCAAAGAGTGAACTTTGGTAAAATCCAATTACCATCCCAATATCCTGATCTACTCGAGATCCAGCTTAAGTCATTTCAAGAATTTTTCCAGTTGGAGACGACACCGGAGAATCGAAATGCCGAGGGCCTATACAGAGTATTTCAAGAAAACTTCCCTATTACGGATGCCAGAAACATCTTCGTTCTAGAATTCTTGGATTATTTTATCGATCCTCCGCGTTACAGCATTGAGGAGTGTATGCAGAGAGGGTTGACACACAGCGTCCCTCTGAAGGCTAAGCTTAGACTGTCATGTAATGATGAAGAACACGTCGATTTTCAAACCATCGTGCAAGATGTCTTTTTAGGCAATATACCTTACATGACTCCTAAAGGTACTTTCGTAGTGAATGGTGCTGAAAGAGTCATCGTGTCGCAACTGCATAGATCACCTGGTGTATTCTTTAGCCAAAGTTATCACCCTAATGGGTCTAAGCTTTACTCTGCCAGAGTCATCCCTTTCAAGGGAGCATGGATGGAGTTTGCTACTGATATCAATACCGTCATGTATGCGTACATTGACAGAAAGAAAAAATTCCCAGTTACGACACTCTTACGAGCCATAGGTTATGATTCAGATAGAGAAATACTCAATCTCTTTGAACTAGCGGATGAGATTACTGCGAATAAGAAAAATCTAAAAAAAGCGCTTGGTCGAAAATTGGCAGCGAGGGTATTGCGTAAGTGGACAGAAGATTTTGTTGACGAAGACACTGGAGAAGTAGTTACTATAGAAAGAAATGAGATCATCCTCGAGCGAGACGTTGTCTTGGACGAGGCTAATACCCAGCTCATTTTGGATGCAGAGACGGAGATCGTCATATTGCAGAAAGAGAATGTAACCGAAGATTACAGCATTATATATAACACACTTCAGAAGGATCCTACCAGTTCTGAAATGGAGGCTGTAGTACATATATACAGACAGCTGAGAGGAACAGATCCGCCAGATGAAGAGACAGCTCGCGGTATCATTGATAAATTATTCTTCTCAGATAAGAGATATAATCTTGGTGAAGTAGGTAGGTATAAGATCAATAGAAAACTTGGCTTGGATGTGGATAGAGAGCTTCTCGTACTCACAAAGGACGATATTATCGAAATAGTGAAATACTTGGTCAGTTTAATTAATCAGAAAGCTGAGCTTGATGATATTGATCACTTGAGTAACAGACGTGTAAGAACCGTCGGAGAGCAATTGTATGCTCAGTTTGGAGTCGGTCTTGCAAGAATGGCGAGGACTATTAGAGAAAGAATGAACGTGAGAGACAATGAAGTCTTTACACCGATTGACTTGATCAACGCAAGGACATTATCTTCAGTAATTAATTCATTTTTCGGAACGTCTCAGTTATCACAATTCTTAGATCAAACGAATCCTCTATCGGAGATTACCCACAAGCGAAGGATTTCAGCTCTTGGACCAGGAGGTTTGTCAAGAGAAAGAGCTGGATTTGAAGTCAGGGATGTGCACTATTCTCATTATGGTAGATTATGTACTATTGAAACACCTGAGGGGCCTAATATTGGGTTAATATCTACCCTATGCGTTCACGCTAAAGTGAATAAAATGGGTTTCTTAGAGACACCATATAGAAAGGTAGAAGACGGGGTTGTAGATATAAAAAATGAAGCCCAATACCTATCCGCTGAAGGAGAAGATTTCAAGAAGATTGCTCAAGCGAATGCGGGACTAACAGATAAAGGCACCTTCGTAACTGATAAGATTAAATGTAGAGAGCACGGTGACTTCCCAGTACTCGCTCCCAAAGAAATAGAATATATGGACGTCGCTCCGAATCAGATCGTCGGAGTATCTGCGTCCATGATACCATTCTTAGAAAATGATGATGCTAACCGAGCCTTGATGGGCTCTAACATGCAGCGCCAAGCAGTACCTCTCGTTAAGCCTGCCTCTCCTATAGTAGGTACAGGCTTAGAAGGAAAAGTAGCTGAAGATTCACGGATGCTTATTAATGCGGAAGGAGAAGGTGTCGTAGAATATGTCGATGCTAATGAGATCGTGATCAAATATGATCGTACAGAAGAGCAGCAGTTAGTCTCATTCGAAGATAATATAAAGTCATATAGCCTGATTAAGTTCAGAAGGACGAATCAGGGTACGTGTATCAACTTGAAGCCCATTGTGAAAAAAGGCGATCGAGTGAAAAAAGGTAGTCTTTTATGCGACGGGTATGCCACTGAAAAAGGAGAATTGGCTTTAGGTCAAAATCTTAAGGTAGCATTTATGCCTTGGAAAGGATATAACTTTGAGGATGCTATCGTACTCTCAGAGCGCGTCGTGCGAGATGATATTTTCACCTCTCTGCACATTGAGAATTTTGAGCTTGACGTCAGAGACACAAAGCTCGGCGAAGAAGAATTGACCAATGATATTCCAAACGTCAGTGAGGAAGCTACTAAGGATCTTGATGAAAATGGTGTCATTAGAGTCGGAGCATGGATTAATGAGGGTAACATTTTGATTGGTAAGATCACACCTAAGGGTGAGTCCGATCCTACACCAGAAGAAAAACTCTTACGTGCTATCTTTGGTGATAAGGCTGGCGATGTGAAGGATGCTTCACTTAAAGCGCCCCCTTCTACTAAGGGTGTCATTATAAATAAGCAGTTATTTGCCAGAGCGAAGAAAGACAAATTTCAAAAGGTACAAGAGAAAGAGATTCTCTCTAAGCTGGATGACCGACATGAGGTAACGCTAAATGAGCTTAAGACGATTCTCATAGATAAATTGATGGTACTTCTGAAGGGACGAGTTTCTCAAGGAGTATCCAGTATCTACAATGAAGAGTTAATTCCAAAGGGGACTAAGTTTAGTAACAAAGTCTTGAAGAATATAAACTTCTCTCAGGTCGATTACTCTAACTGGACGACTGATGATAATATTAATAAATTGATTGCCACATTACTTCACAATTATTCGATCAAGACTAATGAAGAAGTAGGTAAATACAAAAGAGAGAAATTTAACATCAGTATTGGTGATGAGCTCCCTGCGGGTGTCTTGAAGTTAGCGAAAGTATATCTTGCTAAGAAGCGTAAGTTGAAAGTCGGGGATAAGTTAGCCGGAAGACATGGTAATAAAGGAATCGTTTCCAGAATTGTCAGATTAGAAGATATGCCATTCTTAGAGGACGGTACTCCAGTAGATATCGTATTAAATCCATTAGGTGTACCATCAAGGATGAACCTAGGTCAGATATTCGAGACGGTTCTTGGATGGGCTGGAGAAAAAATGGGGATGAAATTCGCGACGCCTATTTTTGATGGAGCGAGCATGGGTGAGATTGAGGAGTATATACAGAAGTGTGACCTTCCGAGTCTTGGACAAGCTTACCTTTCAGATGGTGAGACGGGGGATAGATTTCACCAAGAGGCGACTGTCGGCGTAATCTACATGCTGAAATTATCTCACATGGTCGATGATAAAATGCACGCCAGGTCAATTGGTCCTTACTCATTAATTACGCAGCAGCCGCTAGGTGGTAAAGCACAGTTTGGTGGACAGCGTTTTGGAGAGATGGAGGTCTGGGCTCTTGAAGCTTTTGGAGCATCCAATATCCTGCGAGAGTTGTTGACGATAAAGTCTGATGATATCGTAGGAAGAGCCAAAGCATATGAAGCTATTGTCAAAGGAGACAACCTGCCGTTACCGAACATACCAGAATCATTCAATGTCCTGGTACACGAACTTAGAGGATTAGCGCTTGATATTAAATTCGAGTAGTCAGTTTTAATTAAAATTAGAATCTATAGCCAATGCCATTCAAAAAGAATATTGCAAATAGAACCACATCAAATTTTAACTCAATCACGATCAGCCTCTGTTCGCCTGATGATATCTTGGAGAGATCATATGGTGAAGTGCTGAAGCCTGAGACGATCAACTATAGATCGTATAAGCCAGAAAGAGATGGTCTCTTCTGTGAGCGAATTTTCGGCCCAGTGAAAGATTATGAGTGCTACTGTGGTAAATATAAAAGAATAAGATATAAGGGAATCGTCTGTGATAGATGCGGTGTAGAGGTAACTGAGAAGAAAGTCAGGAGAGAGAGAATGGGCCACATCAAGCTGGTTGTACCTGTGGTACACATCTGGTTTTTTAAGTCGCTTCCTAATAAAATAGGCTACCTCTTAGGACTCTCATCTAAGAAGTTAGAGACGATAATCTACTACGAGAGATATGTTGTCATTCAGCCTGGTGTGAAAGAAGAAGACCTCAATATTAAAGACTTACTGACAGAGGAGGAGTACTTCGAAGTACTTGACTCCCTTCCAGAGGGTAATCAGATGTTGGAAGATACCGATCCTCAAAAGTTTATCGCTAAGATGGGAGCTGAGTCAGTAAGTGATCTGTTAGATCTTTTAGACTTGGACCAGCTATCATATGATCTACGACATCAGGCTGCGACTGAGACATCTCAGCAGCGGAAGTCAGAAGCACTGAAAAGATTGAGAGTCGTTGAAGCATTTAGAGATGGTCATACTCGGATGGTGAATGAGCCAAAGTGGGCTGTAATTCAGTATTTGCCTGTCATTCCACCAGAGCTAAGACCTTTGGTACCATTAGATGGAGGTAGATTTGCGAGTTCTGACCTCAATGACTTATACAGAAGGGTGATCATCAGGAATAACCGTCTGAAAAGATTGCTTGAAATAAAGGCTCCTGAAGTTATCTTGCGTAATGAGAAACGGATGCTCCAAGAAGCAGTGGATTCTCTGTTTGATAACTCACGAAAATCAAATGCTGTAAAAGCAGAGGGAGGACGATCATTAAAATCTCTGAGTGATATTCTCAAAGGAAAGCAGGGTAGGTTCCGTCAGAATTTACTTGGTAAAAGGGTAGATTATTCAGGTAGATCAGTGATTGTCGTAGGACCTAATCTGAAACTTCATGAGTGCGGACTTCCGAAGGCTATGGCGGCTGAGCTTTTCAAGCCATTCGTCATTAGAAAACTGATAGAAAGAGGTATCGTCAAGACTGTCAAATCTGCTAAAAAATTAGTGGATCGAAAAGAGCCAGTCATTTGGGAGATATTGGAAAATATTCTAAAGGGCCATCCGATCATGCTCAACCGAGCACCAACACTTCACAGACTATCTATACAGGCTTTCCAGCCTAAGTTAGTCGAAGGTAAGGCTATCCAATTGCACCCCTTGGTATGTGGAGCTTTTAATGCGGATTTTGACGGAGACCAGATGGCGGTACATGTTCCGCTCAGTCAGGCAGCTATCTTAGAAGCTCAAGTATTACTACTCTCCTCTCATAATATGTTGAACCCACAAGATGGTTCTCCGATTACCCTGCCCTCGCAGGATATGGTACTTGGTTTATACTATTTGACTAAGGAGAGGTCCAGAGATGAGTCCATTAAACTGTCTATTTTTTACTCTCCGGAAGAAGTGATTATTGCCTTTAATGAAGGGCAGGTGGATCTACATGCTGCGATTAAAGTCAGAACCAGGGTGGAGAATGAAGAAGGGGAGATGATCACAGGCATCGTAGAAACGACTGTAGGAAGAGTGATCTTTAATGAAGCTGTTCCTGATACAATACCGTTTATCAATGATCTATTGACAAAGCGTAACTTGAAGCGTATTATTGGAGATATTATAAACAGAACTAACTTCAATGTAACTGCCACGCTCCTCGATGAGATTAAAACTTTAGGATTTTATTGGTCATTTAAGGGAGGCTTATCCTTTAATTTAGGTGATTTGATTAATCCTACGATTAAGGAGAAAACGCTTAAAGAGGCTAATACCGAGGTAGATGAAGTCTGGGATAATTATAATATGGGACTCATCACCAATAATGAACGATACAACCAGATTATAGATAAGTGGACTTTCGCGGATAATCGCATTACCGATAATCTGATGAAAGAATTAGCTGAGCATAAGGACGGATTCAATTCTGTATATATGATGCTTGACTCAGGCGCGAGGGGATCTAAGCAGCAGATTAAGCAACTGTGTGGACTAAGGGGCTTGATGGCCAAGCCGAGAAAATCAGGAGATACTGGGGGATCGATCATTGAAAACCCAATATTGTCTAACTTTTTAGAGGGTCTATCCGTATTGGAATATTTTATCTCGACTCACGGAGCACGTAAAGGTCTTGCTGATACCGCCCTTAAGACGGCCGATGCAGGGTATCTGACTAGAAGACTTGTGGATGTATCGCAGGATGTTATCATCACCGAGCAAGATTGTATGACGCTGAGAGGGATTAATACGACAGCTCTCAAAGATGATAATGAGAACATCGTACAGCCATTATTCGAAAGAATTACAGGAAGATATGCTTTAAGAGACATCCTACATCCAGTCACGGATGAGGTGCTATTAGGTTCAGCAGAATATATTACGCTGAAAAAAGCAAAAGAAATAGATGACATAGGAGTTGAGATGGTCAAGATAAGATCAGTATTGACCTGTGAGTCTTCGACAGGTGTTTGTGCTAAGTGCTATGGTAAAAACCTTGCATCTGGAAGAATTGCCAATATTGGAGATAGTGTGGGTATCATCGCTGCTCAGAGTATTGGAGAGCCTGGTACACAGTTGACTCTACGTACTTTCCACGTTGGTGGTATCGCGTCTGTTACAAAAGCTGAGAATCAGTTAGTCTCTAAGTTCGACGGTGTGATGGAGTTTGATAATATCAAGACGACTACATCAGTAGAGAACGGTAATAAATCTGAGGTCGTCCTCTCCAGATCTGGTGAAATTAGAATTGTTGACTCAGAGACGCGTAAAGTATTTGGTACGTTACACATCCCTTACGGAGCGACTCTCTTTGTTAAAGACAAGAAGAAAATTACCAAAGGTGAAGTGATCTGTGAGTGGGATCCATTTAATGCCGTAATCATATCAGAATTTGGGGGTCTGATCCAGTATGAAGATATAGAAGAAGGGGCCACCTTTAGAACTGAAAGAGACGATCAAACTGGTTATGTAGAGAAGGTCGTCATGGAATCTAAAAACAAAAAGAAGATTCCAACACTTAAGATTGTCAATGCCAAAGGCACCGAGCTGAAAAATTACAATCTACCTGTGGGAGCGTACATCTCAGTAGAGAATGGAGTCGAAGTTAACTCAGGTGATAAAATTGCTAAAATACCGCGTAAGCTTGGCTCAATTCAGGATATTACGGGTGGATTACCTAGGGTAACAGAATTATTCGAGGCGCGTAATCCTTCTAATCCTGCAGTGACATCCGAGATAGATGGTATTGTATCTTTTGGTAAGATCAAAAGAGGAAATAGAGAAGTATTCGTGGAGGATGAGAAAACGGAGCAGAAGCGCAAATATCTTGTAGGTCTGTCTAAGCACTTGCTGATGCAAGAGGGTGATTTCGTAAGAGCTGGGACACAGCTGTCTGACGGAGCCACTGCACCAATCGATATTCTCAGTATCAAAGGTCCATTCGCTGTACAACAGTACTTAGTGAATGGTATTCAAGAAGTATATCGTAGCCAAGGTATCACGATCAATGATAAGCACATTGAAGTTATTGTGAGACAAATGATGAGAAGAGTAGAGATAGAAGATCCGGGGGATACAATTTTCTTAGAGGGAGAAGCAGTTGAGAAAGTGAATTTCAATGAGATGAATGATTGGATTTTTGATAAAAAATTCATCACTGATCCTGGTGAATCAGAAGTACTTCGAGCTGGTCAATTGGTATCTATCAGGCAGCTTAGAGAGGAGAATTCTTATCTCAAACGAAATGATAAAAAGATAACCCAGTTCAGAGATGCTGTGCCTGCGACGGCTAAGCCGATCTTGCAGGGTATCACAAAATCATCACTTGGGGTAGAGAGCTGGATTTCAGCAGCCTCTTTCCAAGAGACCACTAAAGTATTGAGTACTGCGGCTATAGGTGCAAAGAGAGATTATCTCAATGGTCTTAAAGAGAATGTCATCGTTGGTAAGCTAATACCAGCGGGTACAGGAATTAAAGA
>Ga0209185_1000281_pt1 | contig 68142 bp, 62 predicted proteins | sample SidtaG_2_FD_187425 | JGI IMG/M metagenome (GOLD analysis project Ga0209185, IMG submission 187425) | Marine algal microbial communities from Sidmouth, United Kingdom - Sidmouth_Asex2 metaG (SPAdes) (version 2) | ecosystem: Host-associated > Algae > Red algae > Unclassified | place: Sidmouth... | reverse complement strand
GACAGGGATATCAATGCAGCCAACAACATTCTTGCCCAAGGACTTGGGTTGATGTCTGTGGAGCGAGTGTAAGACCTGATGAAACATGGGTGTTCTGAGGGCAACTGCTATGAAACAGAAAGCTTTCTGGGTGACCGGGGAATCCCACGCGTTTCAACCGTGGGAGTAGTCAATCCCCTATTCTATGTGCAGACTGCAGTGCTTTCGAGCCTAGATGACAATGGCATGATCAAAATTTCTAGGACATTCAGCGATCGCAAACGCCACAATGGGGTCGAGATTTAGAAGTTGTGCTGAGGCTGCTCAAACCCATCAGCTTGACCTGCTCAAACCCGTTGAAATATCCGTGCATAATCTTTCTGTAATTCTCAAAGCAAGGAACGTCTGATTGCCAACACTTCTAAAAAGGCATAAACAGCAGGGGGATGCATGGCATCTACTAGTGTCGCTACCCCAATTTTTCGCATAAGCGGTACCGGAAGACTATAGACATGGAGGCTAGACGGAATGGGTTCAGCCGCAAGACGTGGCAAAATTGTGGCTCCCAACCCTTGACTGACAAGATTGACAATCATGCCATCTGTCTCGACCTCATAGGCCACCTTCAGATAATGACCCTGTCGCTTGATGTGTTCATAAAGAGGCTGCATCATCGGCGAGTGACTGGGTGGGATGACCAGAGGATACTGGGTCACTTCTTGCCAAGAGAGTTGAGAGGCTGCGGGTACAAATGACGCAGGCAAGATAACCACAAATTCATCTTGTAAAAAGTCTTGGGTGCTCATGTCAGCACTAGCAGGCAGCACCGTAAAACCCACATCCGTTTGACCTGCGCGGAGGGATTGCTTAACTTTGCGATAGTCACTATATTCAGTCATGCTGACCTTGATTTGTGGATAGCTCTGATGGAACTTTGTCATGATCGACGGCAACATTTGAGTCGCCACACTCCGAAAGGAAGCAATTCGGATCAGTCCCCCTTCTAGTCCCCTGACAGCCATTGCTTCATGGGTGATTAAGTCCAGCAAATGCGAAATTTCTTGAGCGTGATTGAGAATTTTCTCTCCCACGACAGTGAGAGCGGCACCGTGGCGACCACGATTGAATAAGGTGATCCCCAAGTGCGCTTCGAGGGTTGCGATCGCATGACTCACTGCAGACTGAGACATCTCCAAACTCAGAGCCGCCTCACTAAAATTGCCATGCGTGGCCACTGCACTCAAAATTCTAAGCTGAGACAGTTTAATCTGATGGGGGTCCGGCATTGCTGATGTTGCCTATATTTTCTGAGTGTCCAACCGACAAACGCCTGTTTCGTATACTGTATACGTGATGATCATAGGCCAAAATTCTAAAAAGGCTACCCAGGCTACCGCTGTAGAATTTGGCTAGAGTTGGTTCTCATGATTCAGACCTGCGCCCCAACACTCGAAAGGAATTGCCATGTCAGTACTGACCCTCCCTCACGCGAATAGCGAGCGACTCAATCGCAAGCTGACGGAGCTAGCTCAGATTGGCCAACTTGCCAATGGGGGCGTCAGCCGCGTGGCCTTCACAGACGAAGACTTACGCGCACGGGAACAGGTCAAGTCATGGATGTTTGAGGCTGGCATGACTGTTCGTATAGATGCGGCAGGCAATATAATTGGGCGCTATTCCAGACAAAATAATCAAGCTGCCGCATTGGCAACTGGCTCTCATATCGATACTGTGCCTATTGCTGGACGGTATGACGGTTGTCTGGGCGTATTGGCAGGTATTGAGGTGGTGCAGACCCTAAAAGAGAATAATCTGACCCTCATTCACCCGCTGGAGGTGATTGTCTTCACCGATGAAGAATGCTCTGTATTGGGCTGCAAAGCAATGGCGGGGAATACGGTTCCCGACCCCGAATACTATCGCCGCAACGATGGGACATCCATTCAGACTTGTCTGGAAACGATTGGAGGGGATTGGTCTGCGATCGCAACTGCCAAACGGACCCCCCAGGAGATTGCCGCTTTCGTCGAGCTACATGTAGAACAGGGTGGCGTTTTGGAATATGCCCAAACTGAAATTGGTATTGTCAAAGGTGTTGTAGGTCAATATCGCTTCAAGGTCACTATTCTAGGTCGTCCCAATCATGCGGGCACAACACCCATGACGATGCGTCAAGATGCGCTCGTTGCTGCGGCTCAAGTGGTGATTGCCGTCAACCAGTTAGCGATCACCACTCCTGGAGAACAAGTCGCGACGGTCGGTTATCTTGATGTTTCTCCCAATGCTGTGAATATAGTGCCCGCCCAAGTAGAACTCAAAATTGACTTGCGTGATTTATCTCAGTCCCACCTCGATAGCTTGATTGAGAAAATGCAAGATTTGTTTGCTGAGATTGCGATCGCCACGGATACCCGAGTTGAGATGACCGAAACCCTTAACGTGCCGCCAACCTTGTCAGCCCCCCTGTTAATGGACACTATCCATCAAGTTTGTGATCGGCTTGGATACTCCTATACCTATCTGCCCAGTCGCGCTGGCCACGATGCTCAGGAAATCGGTCGTTTCACCCCTATGGGCATGATTTTTGTGCCGAGCCAAGCTGGAATTAGCCATTCAGAAGCAGAATATACCTCTCCAGAGCAGTGCGCCCAAGGCGTCAATACATTGCTACAAACATTACTGCAACTCGATGAAAAGTTAGCATCTCCATAGATTACAGAGAATAAGTATGAAAACAGGTCTATTGATCCAGATTATGATTGGTGATTTGCATAATAGTCGCGAGTTCCCTTGGCCGTCACTGCTTCGCCAATTCGGTTCAAGGCATGAACGTAGGCTGCTGTACGTACAGAAATGTCTTTAGTTTGGGCAACCTGCCAAATCGTTTCCGTCTCCTCCAGCATTTTTTGCTGAAGCTGCTTTTGTACCTCCGTTTCGGTCCAATACAAGCCACTCCGATTTTGGACCCACTCGAAATAGCTCACTGTTACCCCACCTGCATTCACCAAAATATCGGGAAACACCATCGTGCCTTTTTCCACCAGTACCGCATCTGCAGCAGAGGTGACGGGGCCATTAGCCACCTCAAAAATATATTTAGCCTGAATCTGATCGGCGTTCTCGGCCGTAATTTGGTTTTCCAACGCCGCTGGAATCAGCACATCCACATCCAGCCCTAACAATTCTTCATTGGTGATGGTGTCATGGTCAATAACGCTGCACACACTGCCATCACAATAGACTGCCTTCATGGCTCGGCTAGCCTCTTTATGTTTGCGGATGCTGGCAATATCCAATCCTTGGGGGGCATAAATACCGCCTTGCGAATCACTTACCGCAACAACTTTGTAACCTGCTTGGTCTAAGAGTTCTGCAACGACCGCTCCAGCATTGCCAAAGCCTTGGACCGCAACTATGGTTTGCTCTGGAATTAAGTTGAGCTTGGAGCGCATGGCCTCAATGACGAAAAAGGCTCCCCTGCCAGTTGCTGTACTCCTGCCAACACTACCGCCAATGGCTAGGGGCTTTCCTGTTACTACCCCTCGGCAGATCTGGCGTTTGATGATGCTGTATTGATCCATCATCCAGCCCATAATCATGGGATTGGTGTAGACATCGGGAGCCAGAATATCAACGTCAGGGCCAATAAAATCTGCGATCGCATCCACATACCCTCGACTCAACCGCTCCAATTCCATCCGGGACAGGGCCTTTGGATCAACTGTAATTCCGCCTTTGCCTCCACCAAAGGGCAAGTTCAAAGCTGCGCACTTAAACGTCATCCAAAATGCTAGGGACTGCACTTCATCAATAGATACCCCCGGATGATATCGAACACCGCCTTTAGCCGGGCCACGGGTATCGTCATAGCGGACTCGATACCCTTGAAAGATCATCAGTTCGCCATTGTCCATGCGCACCGGAATCGAAACGCCTAACCGAGCTTTGGGGTATTTCAGCTTTTCTAATACATCCTCTGGCAAATTCACATGCGCCAACGCTGCCGTGAGGCGATGACTTGCATCGTTGAACAATTGACCATCTGCCTGACTCACTGGCATATCCTGTTTCTAAACAAAGGTCAGCAAAACTGCTGGATCTAGCCTACCCCTTGCCCCGCAATTGTTTTCAAAATGTTAGAGAGGGTTCAACAAGTGGTTGAATCTATGCTTGATCAGGCTGATCTCGAAAAGGTTAGCGGCATCGTCAATAAGATCCCCAATGGGTGCTATAGAATTCGCTATCAAATTTAAGAACATCACCTGACAAAGAACGATTTATCATGAAGGAAAGTTAAGCAACATTTTTCCTAGATTTGCCATGACCCCTCAGGTAACGACTATTCCTCCGATTGCAACCGAAACTTGGATGTGGCGAGAATACCGCATCCAATACAGTGTCAAAGGAACCGGACAACCGATGGTTCTGATTCATGGGTTCGGGGCGAGTATTGGTCACTGGCGCAAAAATATCACCGAACTGGCCGCAGCAGGCTATCAAGTTTGGACGCTGGACCTCTTAGGGTTTGGACAATCAGACATGCCCGTAATTGATTACACCTTGGAGATCTGGCAAGACCTATTTAAAGACTTTTGGGAAGAGCACATCCAACAGCCAGCGGTTTGGGTCGGTAACTCCATCGGCGGCTTATTAGTACTGATGATGCTTGCAGACTATCCCCACATGGGCACCAGCGGTGTGCTACTGAATTCGGCGGGTAGTCTCAACATTCGCCGAGAAGAGGCAATTCTACCGTTACGGATGGTGATGGGGCCAATGCGGATGATGATGCGATCCAAAATCTTGGGTCCCTTATTCTTCAATCAGGTGCGGGGTAAAAGGGCCATTCGTAACTCCCTTGGCCAAATCTACGGTAATAAAGAAGCGGTCACCGACGAGCTGGTGGAGATGCTCCACAACCCGTCCTGTCATGAAGGGGCTTGCCATGTGTTTATGTCAGTTCTAACGGGCCCCCCTGGACCTCGCCCTACTGAATTGCTACCCCGGATTAAGCAGCCTCTGCTCGTGCTGTGGGGTGAGTCTGACCCTTGGGCAGCATTGCGGACTGCTAAGGTGTATCAGGATTTGAGTGCTGATCCTGATGCTCAACCCCAGGTTACCTTTGAAGTCATTGCCAACACCGGACATTGTCCTCATGATGAGCGCCCTGAAATCATTAATCCTATGATTGTCAATTGGCTGAAAAATTTACAGGAAGCTTAAACGGACGAAGTCTTACCGTTATTGACAATCGCTTCTTTCTGGTCAGGATGACTGACTGTTACAAAGATGGGTCCAAAGACTTCAATGTCTCAATGCCTTGTGACCTCCTCAGCGTAAGTCTTTCAGCTTGAAATGATGCTTCGATGTCATGATGTGTTGTGATAAGCCTCACTGAGCACTGATGGAAATGCTGCCATCGTCTAGACATACATGTTCTGGGGGCAGCCCAAAATGGCTAGTACTGATCTCGTGCCAACACCAACTTTACTCAATGATCGCTACCAAGTGGTTCGCATTCTCGAAGATTGTCCCTGGAGTACGGCTTGGTTGGCAGAAGATACTCACTTGCCCTCTCGTCGGCAATGCATTATCCGCCAGGTCAAACCCCTGACGACAGATGCTGATATCCAGACACAGCTTTGCGATCGCATCCGAGCAGAAATTGATACTTGGCAAAAACTGGGTGGCATCCATGACCAAATTCCTTGGGTGTCCAGTTTTACCGATACCCAAGGACAAATCTATCTCATTGAAGAGTGGGTGCCAGGACTAACGCTTACCCAGGCGATTCAAGCTAAGGGTGCCTTAGACGAAGTCAAGGTGCGAGATATCTTGGCAAAGCTCCTATCTCTGGTGGATTACCTACACCAAAATCAGGTAGTCCATTGTGCCCTGGAACCCAGCAGTATTCTGCTGCGGCAAGCTGACCATAAGCCAGTCCTGCAATATGGTGGCATGCTGAATCGGGTGATTGCCAATACTCTATTGGCCCATAACATTCAACCCATACCCTGGATTTCCATTTCTGGTTTCTTCCCCCATGAGCAAGTTGTTTTGGATCGATACTCCTCCTCCAACAATCTTTATAGCCTGGGGCTAATCGGTATTTATCTACTGACAGGGAAACATCCCTACCATATGTTCAATCTCACCACAGAAACTTATGAGTGGCATCAAGAGACCTTGCTTACGAATTCTGCTTTTGCTGCCATTTTGAACAAGGCTATTGCTCCATGCCCTAGCGAGCGCTTTGTCACCGCTAGCCAAATGCTGGCAGCCGGGGCAATTTCTGCAACGGTCCCTCACTGCCTACTCTACTCTGACACAGCAGATGAGTGTCTATCGACATTCCTGCTTACCGAATTTGAGCCCCTTAGAAGCAGAAAAAGCTCTCCAATCTTATTCTGGGTAAAGACTACCTAGCATTTTTGGTAGGTGATAATCGTCACTTCATCGTTGTGATAGTTCTTAGTTGTGGTCAGTGATGATTCTCATCGCTGACCCTTCTTGGTTCTGGGATGCTAAGCACATACCTCCATTAGAGAGACGAATCCATTCAGCAAGGGTTTGCAATTGGATTTTACCTCTCAGGCGAGGATGGTGATGACAAGGTGAAGTTCAAATGGTTAGCAATTTCTTAGCAAAAAAGACTCAAGTATCCAAATTCTATTGGAATTTTCAAGACAATAATATGGTTGTTCAGACCCAGAGGGATACGTTAACCCAGAGATTATCCTCGAACCGTGACTATGCCAAGGTTCCCCGATCTACTGACACTCAATCTTGGCCGATACAGGCATTAGTAACAGCAGCCATACAAACGGAGACTGTTTACCTAGAAGAGCTACTGGCATTATCTAGCCATCGTCTGATTACGGTTGTGCAGCTCTCTTCCTTTCTACCGATTTACGTTAAGCAAGCTTGGATTCGCCAAATTAGAACGATTGACCTTAGTTGCTGGCAAGTCAGTTTAGGTATCTTAGCAGAACTCTATTTTGATCACCGCTGTGCCCAGACAGACTACCATCCTGGCCACACCATTTTTGATGTCCCTATCAACCACACTCAGAAATTTACTAGTGAGATGACAGATATGCAGTGTGAACTCAACACAATTGAAGTGATCCTGAAACAGGCTGAAGTCTCTGCCCGAAAAGCATCAATGATCCATAGGACTAGCAGGAGAACCATCGCCTCCCATTCTTAGGGTTTAAGTATTGCTGCAATATACCCTAAGGTTGATTGACACCAATATCTTCATGCCAGAGCTGAGGCGCTCCCTGGATGAAATCTGCCATCATTTGGTAGCAAGCAGGATAGTCGAGAACAGTGATATTGACGCCCCGAGACTGTAATAGGGTTTCTTCGCCCATAAAAGTACGATGTTCACCAATTACCACATGGGAAATCTTATAGAGCAAAATAGCCCCTGAGCACATGCTACAAGGCGATAGGGTTGTGTATAACGTCACCCTTTGATAAAGGTCAGCCGGTTGACGACCTAGGGATTCCAAAGCGCTCATCTCTGCGTGCAGGATAGCGCTGCCTCGTTGCACTCTGAGGTTATGACCACGGCCGATAATGGTGCCATCTTTAACCACCACAGACCCAATGGGAATGCCGCCAGCGGCTAGCCCCAATCGCGCCTCGTGAATTGCTGCTTCCATAAATGGATCTGGGGTCATATTCTCTGGAGACTAAGCAAGGGGTTGAACCTCAAGGATCGGCATCTAGCCTTTCAGTTTTCTAGCCAGCATTTGGTTAGTTGCTTTCGGATCAGCACGTCCACTCGTGCGTTTCATCACCTGACCCATAAAAAAGCCTTGGAGTTTAGTTTTACCATTCCGGTACTGTTCTAGCTCTTCGGGATGGGCAGCCAATACTTCATTAATTAATTTTTCGAGGGTCGCTGTATCAGAAATTTGAGTTAACCCTTGCTTCTCAACCAAATCTTTTGGGGAGCCCCCTGTGGTGAGCAAGTCAGGCAGCATCTCTTTGGCAATTTTGCCACTGATGGTTTTAGCTTCAATCAGTTCGATCAGCTCAGCAAGCGCTGCTGGGGTTAAGGCAATGTCAGTAATCAATACGTTTTCATTGTTCAAATAACCGGTAATATCGCCCATGATCCAGTTCGCTGCTTGTTTGGCAGAGGCTCCTGCTGCCAGCGCCGTCTCAAAGTAGTGACTGATAGCAGCATCATCCGTGAGGATGCGGGTGTCATAGGGAGACAGCCCAATGTTTTGTTCGTAACGGTGACGTTTAGCGGCGGGAAGTTCTGGTAATTCTGACTGCCATTGTTTGAGTTGCTTAGGTGCAACTTCAATGGGAGTTAGATCGGGTTCAGGAAAGTATCGATAGTCGCTAGAACCTTCTTTGGTGCGCATACCAATGGTACGTTGTGCCCCTTCTTCCCACAGGCGAGTCTCTTGAATAATGGTTTCCCCAGATTCGATGGCTGCGATTTGGCGAGCAATTTCATAGTCAATGGCTCGATGGATGGCACTGAAGGAGTTCATATTCTTGATCTCGACCTTAGTGCCAAATTCTGTTTGTCCCCAAGGCCGAACGGAAATATTGACATCGCAGCGCAGCGAACCTTCCTGCATGTTGCCGTCGCTAACCCCCAAATATCGGACAATCCGACGGATCTCTTGGGCATATTCTGCAGCTTCTAGCCCGGTGCGCATATCAGGCTCGGACACAATCTCGATCAGCGGCACACCCGTGCGGTTGAAATCAACGAGGGAGTGGGTTGATCCAGATAAGCGATCGCTCCCTCCATGCACCAATTTGCCAGCATCTTCTTCCATATGCAGGCGGGTAATCCCAATTTTCTTGCGTGTGGCTTCCCCTTGCTCATCCACAATTTCGACTTCTAACCAGCCATGCTCAGCGATGGGCAAGTCAAATTGAGAGACTTGATAATTTTTGGGGAGATCGGGATAAAAGTACTGCTTGCGATCAAATTTGCTGTACGGAGCAATGTCACAGTTGAGGGCATGACCCGCTTTGACCGCGTACTCTAGCACTGTCTCATTGAGGACGGGCAGTACCCCAGGCATACCCATACAAATTGGACAGACTTGGTGATTAGGGTCTGCACCAAAGGCAGTAGAACAATTACAAAAAATTTTAGTATCTGTGCTGAGTTGGCAATGGGTTTCTAAGCCAATTACAGCTTCGTACTCGATCTTTGCGGGAGCCTTAGTAACCATGTAGCGTTGCCTTGTTGCAATAACTCTCTCCTATCTTAGAAGGTTTAGTGAGCAGAACAGTTACTAGGAAAGAACGATGGTTCCCGACCAACCTATATAGCGAAACAGCTTGGGGGAATAAACTCTCCCACCAAGCAGCCCCTTAGTTCAAATCAGTTTGACTGCTTTGAGACCGTAATAAAGTCCCAGCGCCATACCGATAAAAGTGCCAGTGAATAGCACGTATGCAACAAAACCCATACCCATACCTCTAACTGAGTTTGACGATCACTGTAGTATTGATTCCTACTCTTAAGTAGCTTATCGGATGGTGATTACACCTGTCCAAGTTCTCTACCTCAAAGCAGGTAGTGACCCAGGAATCATAACCAATACCTGATTGTTTTAACCATGAGCTTCTAGAAATTCATTGAGATCTTCGATCGTGCGGGTTAACTCAGCCTCTGTGGTTAGGCGGATCCGATCATCCCGAACCGTGATCAAGACTTTCGCCGCAAAGGGGCTAGGCCAGATATTGGGATTGCAAAAGCATTCTAAAAAAACATCTCCAGTATATTGATACTCCATGGAAGGCTGAGGCTGAACTTTCTCTCCAGGCGTTTTATTCGCAACTGCTTTGAGACTCTGCATGAGGGTGACAATGGCAGCTTTGAACTCTTGGGCAGCCTCAGGGGTAAACCGAACGGTGACAGACCCTTCTATCAAATTTAGTTTCAGTTGAGCAGAAGACATAGAGAAAACAGTGACTCACAGTGGCTGTGCTCCTCAATAGTACCTGGGTATTGGCTGCCTAGAGCTAGAGAATATGGGCGAAGAAGGCTCAACTTCAAACTTTAGCCCACAGATCAATTTAGTGACTATTCAACGATTAGATCATCCAAAGGACCGATTTTAGAGGGATTGGGAACATCCTCCTGGTAGAAAACATCATGCTAATGCATATGGCAATATGTGATGAAGTGTATCGAAGACTCACTCAAGTTCTTTACTTTGGTAGCGTTTTGCCAAATAGAAGGTTAAATAGATAGATTATTAGCATTGATATTCTTTCAAAAGAGTCAAATCACAATCTAGCGTTTGCTCAGATTTTTTCTTTGGTGTTTAGTTTCAAGTATTTGTGCTTGAAGGAGAAGTTCACATGGTTCGTTCCATCCGAGTGTTATCGGCCACCCTTACAGTGGCTAGTACCTTAGGTTGTGCTAGTTTGTTGCCTAGCCAGGCCAACGCTCATCTTGCCGACTCTCCTGTGCAAATGGCCTCTGCCAAATATACTTACAATCCTTATTTAGTTCGCTTGTATACCTATGAATGCATGAAAAAATTGCAATCGGTGAATGGAGGATCGACGGATCAAGCTACTCAGATTTGCCAATGCTCAATTACCCAAATGCAACAGCAACATTCTCAATCTCAAGCTATCCAAATTTTTACTAAAGCCCAAGCCAGCATCAAAAATGATCCCGATGCCATGCCGCCAGAATTATCTCCTTACTTCACGCCTTGTATTTCCACGAGGGGCTAGATCCTCTGTTTAGGTGAATAGCCATTGCTGAAAGATGAGCTTTAACAAGATTCCAGTGACTAATAAGCCAATGAGGGCACCGCCAACGACTTGTGCAGTAGTGTGCTTTTTGAGACTGACACTGGCTGCTCCGACCAGGGGAATGAAGGCATAGAGGGGGAGTATTAGCCACCCCCATTGCAGGGTCAATGCCATCAGTGATCCACCCATGCCAGCGGTGTGGATGCTCACTGGCCACCAAGGGTTAATACTAATAATGATCAAGGTGGTGACGATGTAGCAAAACATCAACCCTTGGATCAGAAAAGGAGCATCGAATGCGCTCAAGCCTAAGAAGCCAAGCGTATAGCAGAGAATCCCAATCAACAAAGGGATCCTTTGCTGCTGACGTTCGTTCAGACCTAAGGGGTCTTGGTGTTGGCCAAGAAATGTAAATGGAATAATACAACAAGCGCACGCAATTGCTGTCCAGATGATTTGAGTAGTCCATGCTGCACCGCTGAATCCAATCAATAGCAAGAAGGTCAAAGGTGACAAGACTATTGGGTGCAGGATATTAGAAATCCAGATAGCCCAATTGCCCTGGAAGTCGATGTTTGTTGATAGACGCATTATCTGCCTGAGATTGTATGAATCAAGCTGGATACTATCAAAGTCAGCAAGGCGATAGACGGTAATGGCTGGGAAGCATTGCAACTGAAACTCTTGAACTCACCTTGATTCGATCATTGTGGGGGTTAGGTGGACCAAGATTTTTTACATAACTATGGAAAAATGGTCCGACGTGGGAAAACTAAAAGTATCTATTGGGTTCTGGGTCATCTCGTGAGTCGTGCGAGCAGGCTATTCCTAAGCACTTGTAAAGGGTTTGACTTGATCGATGTTAGCGCACAGGCCATCCTCCCCTTCTCTTCTTATTGTCATTGTCAATTATCGCACCCCTCAGCTTGTGATTGACTGTTTGCAATCATTGCAGCCTGAGATTCAATGCTGTGCTAATGCCCGGGTTGTCGTTGTAGACAACGATTCAAAAGATGGATCGGTGGTGGTATTGCAACGTGCGATCGCATCCCATCAGTGGTATGACTGGGTGACACTGCACCCTTTAGAGCATAACGGTGGCTTTGCCGTTGGCAATAATGCGGTTATTCGTCCAGCCCTGGCATCGACTCATCCACCCGATTATATCTGGCTGCTCAATCCAGATACAGTCATCCGACTAGGTGCTCTGCGTATTTTGCTTGAATTTTTGGAGCACCACCCCCAAGTGGGGATCGCTGGTAGCCGCTTGGAACATAGCGATGGCACTCCTCAACACTCTGCTTTTCGATTCCACTCAATTTGGAGCGAATTGGATCAAGGATTACGCTTAGGTCTTGTTTCCAAAGTCCTTTCTCGCTGGATTTTGGCTCCTCCGATCTCAGATACTGCTATTCCTACGGATTGGTTGGCGGGAGCCAGTCTGATCGTTCGCCGCCAAGTCTTTGAGCAAATCGGGCTAATGGACGAAGGCTATTTTATGTATTACGAAGAGATTGATTTTTGCCTTAGGGCTCAGCAAGCCGGGTGGCCCTGCTGGTATGTGCCTGAGAGTCGCGTCGTTCATTTAGTTGGCCAAAGCTCTGGGGTCACTGGCCCACAAGCCCACTATCAGCGTCGACCGCAATACTGGTTTGAATCTCGTTATCGATATTTCCGTCAGCATCACAGCCGTATGTATGCAGTGCTGACGGACATGGCTTGGCTATTTGGATTTTCCTTATGGCAGATGCGACGGTGGATACAACGCAAACCTCAAACCGATCCTCCTATGCTCTGGCAAGATTTTTTTAGGAATAGTGCATTGATAAGAAGAGGGGAAGGATGACCCAGCTCAAGACAGGCTTCTTAGCCATGGGGCAACAGATTGTTGAAGATTGGCGAGCCCATCAATCAGATTGGACCAAGCCAGGATTTCGGGCCGTTGCCGTGTACCGATTTGGCGTTTGGCGGATGCAAATTCAGCCAAAGGTCTTACGGGCTCCTTTTAGTGTGATTTATCGAAGTCACTATCGTTATGTTCGCAATGTTTATGGCATCGATTTGCCCTATACCGTTCAACTGGGTCGGCGGGTCGTGTTTGAACATCAAGGGGCAATCGTGATTCATGGTGATTGTCGCATCGGAGATGACAGCATTATTCGGCAGGGGGTCACTCTGGGCAATCGCTATTTGCAGCATCCTTTGGATGCACCGCGATTGGGGGAACGGGTCAATATTGGGGCAGGGGCCAAAATTTTGGGAGCCGTAGTGCTGGGAGATGACGTCAATATTGGGGCCAATGCAGTGGTTTTAGGAGATGTCCCTGGTGGGCAAACAGCCGTGGGTATCCCTGCAACCATTCTGAAAACTGAGGATCAAAATGCGGTTGTTGGGGGGCGTTAATACTTGGGTATGCCTACGAGTGGACAATGGACAGGTTAGGAGGAATTGGGGCAATGTCAACCGGATTAGTGGTGATTGGCCGCAATGAAGGGGAGCGATTACAGGCTTGTTTAGACGCTGCGATCGCGCAATTTTCTACCCACCATATTGTCTATGTTGATTCTGGCTCTACGGATGGCAGTAGGGAGCTAGCAAAAACACTGGGGATCGCTGTGGTGGAATTGGACTTGTCCACCCCGTTTACTGCTGCTCGGGCCAGAAATACTGGATTTAGGTACCTCTGTGCCCAATCCTCAGATCTAAAATTCGTTCAGTTCATTGATGGGGATTGTCAACTTGCAGCAGAATGGTGCCGTATCGCTCGGACAACCCTAGAAAGCCAGGAAAATGTTGCTATCGTTTGCGGTCGTCGCCGAGAACTATATCCTGAAGAATCTATCTATAATCTGCTTTGTAATATGGAATGGGACACCCCTATTGGCAATACCCTTGCCTGTGGTGGGGATGCCATGATTCGTATCATAGCCCTAGAGCAAGTGGGTGGATATCGAGACAGCTTGATCGCGGGCGAAGAGCCTGAACTTTGTGTGCGGCTGCGACAACACCACTGGCAGATTCTGCGTATTGATGCAGATATGACCTGGCATGATGCCCGCATTAAACGTTTTAGCCAATGGTGGCAGCGCACCGTTCGCGCTGGACATGCTTATGCTGAAGGAGCATGGTTACATGGCAGGGTGCCAGAGCGACATTGGGTGCGTGAAAGCATCCGCAGTTGGGTTTGGGGATTGATACTCCCCCTCATACTGCTAGTGACCCTAACTTGGTCCCCTCAGGCAAGTCTGCTGGGAAGCTTGGCTTATTTAGGGCTAGGGTTGAAAATATACCTCAACAAATGCCTAACTTACCCCTGGCGGGCATCGCTTTGGTATACCCTATTTTGTGTTGTTGGCAAAATTCCAGAAGCTCAAGGGCAACTCCAATTTCATTGGCACCGAACTATCGGTCATACTAGCCAAATTCTGGAATATAAATAGCGATCGCAATCAGCAGATCTTGTTTGTACAAAGCCCGCTAATCCTTAGTCAATAAGCTAAGGTTTCCAGGGTTTGCTTCAAATAGGAACGGACCAAAATATCTAGGGTAGAGCCTTGGACATTGGCATCCAGCCCCTGTTCTAACACCCAGCGTTTGAAGCCTGAACTGCCGGAAATAACTTGTCTAAGGTCAGACCAAAATAGATCTGCGTCTGCAGACAGGTAACCATTAGGTGTAGGAGACGTAAGAGAACTCATAACTGTCATCCAAGTAAGTGAGGAATAATCGCTCGGCATTTAACGATTTTTTTAAGCTTAGCCGAGTTTTGAACGCTACGCACACTTGTCAGTCAAACTGAAACGGCCAAGTATACGCTTCAAAATCTATCTGCTCTATAGATCCGAACAATTCGAGCAAGCTTTTTGAGATTCGGCTTTGAACACTCTCCAGCATACTCAAAAAGGATACTGGAGAGTGTTCTCGAGACTACAGAACATAGGGATTAACCCTAAGAATTAGGTCGCAGATAACGTTCTACGCTTGCTGACCATTTGATAGGCTTCAATGCGATCGCCTTCGGTCCAACCACCGAAGTTATCAACACCAACCCCACATTCGTACCCTGAATTGACTTCGCGGACATCATCCTTCATCCGTTTGAGGGAATCTAAGATACCTTCAAAGACCACTTGATCTTTCCGTCGGACGCGAACACGACAGTTGCGGACCAATTTACCAGATTGAATATAGCAGCCTGCGATCGCACCTCGACCCACGGGGAACACCGCCCGGACTTCGGCTTCGCCCAAGTCTTCCTCGACAAACTCTGGCTCCAGCAGGCCTTCCATCGCCCCTTCAATGTCTTCCAGTAGCTTGTAGATAATGTCGTACTCCCGAATATCCACACCTGCGCGGTCAGCAGCTTGACGAGCCCCACTCGCTAAGCTGGTATTGAACCCGATGATCACCGCCCCACTGGCCGAAGCCAAATCGACATCGGTTTCACTAATTTCTCCCGGTGCAGACAGCAATACGCGCACTTGAACTTCATTTTGGGGGAGCTGAGCTAGCGATCCTAACAGGGCTTCAAGGGATCCTTGAACATCTGCCTTGATCACCAAATTCAGCTCTTTCAATTCCCCTTCACGAGCTTGTTCCGACAGCGCATTGAGCGAGACACGCCGAGAGGCCATCGCCTGTTGCAAACGCGTATGTCGTTGCTGGTCAGTACGTTGTCCTGCCTGAGATCGAGCTTCCTTATCATCAATAAAGACTTCGAATTCTTCCCCAGCAGCGGGCACCTCGCTCATTCCTAGCACTTCCACTGCGAAAGATGGGCTGGCTGTATCAACTCGGGCCCCGCGATCATCAACCATGGCTCGGACTTTACCAAACACCGACCCGGCGACTAAGACATCACCGATCCTGAGGGTGCCATTTTGGACCAGCAAACTAGCGACAGGACCCTTAGCTTTATCAAGGTGGGCTTCAACCACGGTTCCTTTAGCTGGACGATCAGGATTAGCCTGTAAATCTTCGACTTCAGCTACTAGCAAAATCATCTCTAGCAGAGTATCTAGATTTTCTCCCTTGAGCGCGCTAACTGGCACCATGACCGTTTCACCACCCCAATCTTCAGGGACTAGATTATGTTCACTGAGTTCTTGTCGAACTCGGTCCAGTTGAGCTCCCTCTTTATCCATTTTGTTAATAGCAACAATGATGGGCACTTCTGCTGCACGAGCATGACTGATAGCTTCTAGGGTTTGGGGACGAACTCCGTCATCAGCGGCCACTACCAGGATGGCGATATCCGTCACCCGTGTTCCCCGCGCTCTCATAGCCGTGAAGGCTTCGTGACCTGGTGTATCCAGGAAGACGACCTGTTGGATGCCATCTTCGTGAGGTAAATCTACATGGTAGGCCCCAATATGTTGGGTAATCCCACCCGCTTCACCTTGAGCAACTTTGGTCTCGCGGATGGCATCTAAAAGCGTCGTCTTGCCGTGGTCAACGTGGCCCATAATTGTCACCACGGGAGGGCGAGTCTGCAACTTCTCTAAATCGCCAACATCTAGCATTTCTGAGACTTTGCGGGCCTCAGATTCAGCTTCCATAGTTTCGACTTCGCAGTCTAGCTCCTCCGCCACCATAGTCGCGGTCTCGATATCCAAAATTTGATTGATATTAGCAGCAATTCCCTTCATAAAGAGAACCTTGATCACCTCAGTCTCAGGTACTACCAGTTCTGTGGCAAGAGCCTGAACGGTTAGCTCGCTGGTCAGTGTTACGGTCGTTGGCCGTTCAACTTCAGCCTCTTGCTGCTGACGATAGCGATTGCGCTGACGTCGACTCCCACCCCCTTTAGAAGTATTAGGGCTGCGATTGATGGGAACAGTCGTGGGCTTCGACTGCTTCATGGACTTAGGCTTAGGCGGGCGCACGAGCGACTGGCTCACATCAATGGCTGTTTGGTTATTGATGTCATCGCCGGCTAAGAGATCATCTTCGTCTTCTTCGATCTCCTTTTGGGTTCGCCGTTTTTGTTTGAGATTAGCCTTAGATATTTTAGAGGGACGCTCTTCCAATTCTTCAACTTTAGGGGAACGTTTGTCTCTTTTTTGACGGGAAGTGGGCGGTTTGAGAACTAACAGTTCCGTCGTGTCATTATTGGCCGCTGCTTGTTGTGTATCAGCGGTTTTCGATGTTGAAGCTGCGGCTTTTTCCTCTGCCTGCTGTTTCGCTTTAGTAATTGAAATCGGGCGAATAAGACGAGGGCGGGATGGCGCCTCAGTGGCAACTTTTACAGGGGGGGCAGCGGTAGAACCGGATCGAACGGGTCCCTCCACAGTACTGACTTGAGGGACCTCCGAGGTTGTTGGTTTCTGAGGTTGACTCAAGGTTGGCTTTTCCAAGAGTTGAGGCTTGACCATCTCCGGCACTTGGGTAGCTGGTTTTGTCAGCAACTTTTCGGGCGTAGGTGGTGTGGATAAGGTCGGACCGGATCGGCTGGGCTTTGGTGTTGCAGGCACAGTCGGTTTATGGATAGCAGCTGGCTCCTGAACCGCTGCTGGTTGCTCAGATGTCTGAATTCGAGATGGACGAATGGGCTTGGGAGCTTGTAAGGTTTCGGGTTCAGATGACGAATCAACAGTCACGGATGGTGACGGCGTCGTAGTCTCGGCAGGCTTGGACTTACGTTTGCGAAGTTCAAGGATCTGCTGTTTTTTCGGCCGATTAGGTTTGACCGTTTTTGGAACAGGTTGCGGTTTATGGGCCGTTCCCTCTTTGTCAGGTGCTTTTTGGTGAGGATGCTGACTCGGGCGATGACCGGATGGTTGGCTTTGGACAGCAGCGGACCGAATTTTCTCGGCTTCGGCTTCAGTAATTGTGCTGCTATGGTTTTTGACAGCAATATCTAGCTGTTCGCAAACCGCCAAAATGTCTTTATTCTCCAAATTTAACTCTCTTGATAGCTCGTAAATTCTAACTTTGTGACTGCTACTCATCCACTGGCCCCTTTTTGTCTCCTGTGATCTTACATAGTTCTACCCTTTATGCTTTTGGGATAAGGATATGTTTGGTGTTGTATTCTCAGCGCTTGATGCTTAGATAAAATATCTTGCTAAGGCACTGATGATTTAGCTATTTTCAACGGGTAAATTCCCCTCAATATGCATTATCCATGCTGTTCGCCCAACTTGCGTATATAAAGTCAAGCTTTTACGACAAGTTGGGTTCATCTTAAATCAAGCATCCACTGTATGGGAGTGATAATCAAGTGTTACCCACTATTATCAACCATTTTTCGTATACATAGGTTTAAGAGAATCTTGTTCTGAATTGAGCACATCAAAGTTGAAGTGAGGTGGCTCTGCTATTTGCATAGAGGATAAATATTTATACGAATGGTCTAAAACAATAGAACATCAATTGTCTGTCGGTAATGCAGCAGCTTCTTCTGTCTCCGATGAGGGCTCGATGGTGTCAGGCTCTGGGGATAACTCGTCACTAGCGTCACTAGGCAAGGTCTCGGAAGTAGCCTCAATGTCTTCGGCCAGGTCAGTATCAGATGTTTCTAGGCTATCTTCAGAATTCTCGTGATCCATCGACTGCTGCCGCTCGCTCAATCGCAAGTCTTCAGCTTCTTGATCATAATTCGCAATATCTTTAATATCAATTTTCCAACCCGTTAGCCGAGCTGCTAATCTCACATTCTGACCTTCTTTGCCAATTGCTAAGCTAAGTTGATCCTCGGCAACAAGCACATGGGCTTGGCGTTCTTCGGTGTCAATCAGGCGAACTGCATCAACTCGGGCCGGACTAAGGGCATTAGCAATATAGGTTGAGGGATCAGGCGACCAGCGAATGACGTCGATCTTTTCTCCTCTTAATTCGTTGACAACCGCTTGAATACGTGAGCCTCGTGCCCCGATACAAGCGCCCACAGGATCAACATCTCGTTCTAGGGTGTCCACTGCAATTTTGGTGCGAGGACCCACTTGGCGAGAGGGGGGATTGGCTTCTCGAGCCACGGCAACAATTCGGACCACCTCGTCTTCTATTTCTGGGACTTCATTGGCGAATAGATAGACGACCAAGCCCGCATCAGCTCTGGAAACAACGAGTTGAGGACCGCGATGGGGGCCATCGGCAACCCGCTTTAGGAGAACTTTGAATGTGGCATTGGCCCGATAGTTGTCGTTGGGTAACTGTTCTCGCTTGGGGAGTTCTGCCTCAACTTCTGGCTGACCGAAGGCACTAGTAACGGCCATGATCACAGAACGACGTTCAAACCGCAGTACTCGAGCTTGAAGAACGGTTTTCTCTAAATCTTGAAATTCTTCTTGAATCAGCTTGCGTTGCTGATCTCTCAATTTTTGGGATAGCACTTGCTTGGTTTGGATAGCCGCCATTCGCCCAAAATCGTTCTGCTCTGGGGTGACATCTAAGACAACAGTGTCTCCAAGTTGAGCTTCTGGGGCAACTTCTCGTACTTCTAATAAGGCGATTTGATGGTCAGTACTTTCCACATCCTCTACGATCATTTTAGTGGCTAAAACCAAAAAACCTTCTTCTTCGATATCGAGCTCAACGTCGAAATTGTAAAAATACTCTTCATCAAACTGGGCACCACTATCTAGCAGAAGTGTTCGTCGATATCGCTCATAGCCTTTGAGAAGTGCTTCCTGGAGAGCAGCTTCCACCGCTGGCTTAGGTAAATTGCGCTCGCGGCTGATCACCTCAATCATTTCTGCTAAACCGGGTAACTGAACCATTGACATAGGCTTACTCCATTGCTGAACTTAAATGAGATGAGGGACGTTGGGTGTTAGTGAGTATTTGGCAGATACCAGGAGAATTATGTCGGGGAGTCATAGAGTTGCACCTGTAAAATTTCCTCCCGTGGAATCTTGACGGTTCGGCCTTTCTGATTAAGCTGGACGTGATGTTCATCGCGCCTGGTGAGATTGCCGATCCATTGATCATGGCCACGATAGGGTTGCTGGGTTTGGACCAATACAGGAAATCCCCGAAAGGAAACAAAGTCGCGATCGCACATCAGTACTGTCGACAACCCGGGACTAGAAACTTCTAGTACATAAGCTTCTGGCAAAACATTGGCTTCATCCAAGACCGCTTCAAAGGCACGACTCATTTTTTCGCAATCTTCTAAGCCCGTATCACCATCGCAGTTACGGATATCAATCCGTAGGATTGGAGGACTTTGGTTGGTTTGAAAAACAGCGCCAACCACTTCAAGATTTAATTGTGCGGCTACGGGGGTAGCAAGATCGAGGACATCTGGGATCAGAGGATGTGCCATGGAAATAGCCCTGACAACAAAAAAAGTGGGTTGACACCCACCCTTAACACTTACGCATATGCATAAGGCACAGACAAAAATTTGCCCGCTCAAGAATTCAGTGTAGCGCAGCCCGGTCCAGATTGGGTGGGTTGAGCAGAGAAGACAGACTGGGAGCTATTTTGGTGCTGATTTGGGGATAACTTTGACGGCAGGCAAACGCTGAGACTCGTAGGTCACTTGACGCAAATGCTCAACCTCGGCAGCAGCCCCCTCTCCGCTTTTAGATTCGAGACGTTGCAGAATCGTCAATTTAGTTTCTTCTAGAAAATCTGTCAATAAGGATTGAATCTCATCCATCGTGTCTTGGTCTTGTAATTCCCCCCGCAGGGCATCGGTAAAATGTTCACCGAGCTGATCAAAAATGTCGCGTCCCTTGGTATCGTTCAACGCTTTAGTCAGCGTAGACTGTGTCGCTTGGGTAAGACGTTGCGTGACTTGCTGAGCAATACCATTAGGCAATGCCATCATCCCTGGCAGTTGCTGAATTTGCGGGTACAAAGGCATCTCCTGCAATGCTTCAACAATCGCGTGACGAATCACATTTTCTAGATCAGGCTGTAATTGAGGTAATACCTTATAAATGGTGATTTTAACGGCTTGTAAAATCAGCTCTTGTACTTCATTAACTTCATTAATTTCTACTACGTCAGATTCAGGGTTGAGAAGCCACTGTTCAATCACCCCTTGTTCTATCGCATCCTGGGCAATACCGACAGATTGCACGAGAACAATTTCAGTCATATCTCCAGCTAAGCTCTCTGCCAAGAACCGATTGATTTGGGTTTGCATCCGGCTGAGATTGATCCAACCGACCTGGTGCAATCGTAGAGCGATGGGAAGGACCCGAAAAATTCGCCAAAACGGGATAAAAAAGAAGAGATCATACCAGCGCCAAAAGAGCGTATCTCGCCAACTTGTGCCTTGACGACGACGGCTAAGATAGAAGGTTCTGACCAGATAGTCGAACCCAAATAGCAACACAAACGGGAAGTCAATCGCCACAAAATAATCAACAAAACTTCCGCTTTCTCCAAACGGACGATAATAGTTCGAGGCTATTAGGGGGCGAATCTCTTCATTGAAAAACTCCATCTCCTGAGTCCAGAGATTACTCTGTAGGTGATCAACGCTCCAAAACTCCCGAAACGATCTACGCGCTGAGTCGTTATCCATATGCTCTCGCATCCGGTTTTTGAGCTTTTCCAAAGTCCCGGTTTTGTTGGCCAGTTCAAAGGGATTTTCGTTGACCATTGCTTCGCTTTGATCCCTGACTTTGGCCAACAGAGTTTGCAGCTCTGCTGATTGGGGACCAGACTGTGTAAGTTGTTGCTGTATTTGATCAACGGTTTCTAGATACTGCTGTGTATCGCGATAGGGCTCAATTGCTTTGACCGGATCATAGAGTTTTGTGATTTGAGGGAGATGGCTCAGGTAAAAATCTCGCAATGGAATGTAGCTGAGGTTGAACAGAACCAAGCTCAGATTGACTAAGGCTGCTAAAGCCATAAACCGATCCAAGCCCAATAGCCAAGGATTTCGTCGGGTGCGTCGTCTTTTGTATTGTTGTGTGGCTTTACGACTGACGGGGGGCGTTGGCATACCAGGAAAGGACTATATTCAGAACATTGAGGTCTTCAAAGTTGAAGTGGGTTTTATCCGGCAGAGAGGACGGCTTGTACTCGACTTCTGAATTCTCCTTTGGGATGACCGCCTTTCACTTCTCCCAAAATAGAAAACTCTCCATCTGGAGTATCACAAATAATATAGGTTGGCCAGCCCATTTCAGATTTGTCAGGATATTGAGTCAGCAAGATCTTGCGATATTTCTTGTAGGTCGCGGTGTCCTGCATTTTGACATCAATAAAGTCTAGCCCCAGTTCTTCAGTGACTTTTTGATCATAGAAGGACATTTTATGGCAAATACCACAGTCTTCAGACGAAAATTTGATGACGGCCTTTCCCATACTTTTTGCCTTTTGGATCAAGCGTAACGATGTTAGTATCCATGCTATCAGTCTGGGTGTATCTCTCAACGCTAGCAATGGTTAGGACATGTACTTCCCATAGCTCAAAATGAGTTCATCTATTTTAGCTTTTGTAGAATTCGCTTGGAAAGACCCACGCACCAAAGAGAATTTTGCAGAGTAAAGTAGAAAGTATGAGTGAATCCTATAAAATTATCAGTGATAATCGCCAAGCAAGGTTTCTTTACGAGATCCTAGAAGTTTTTGAAGCAGGCATTGCCTTGACAGGCACTGAAGTCAAGGCAATCCGGGCCGGGAAGGTCAACCTTAGAGACGGTTTTGCTCAAATTCGTAAGGAAGAAGCGTTCTTGCTCAATGTCCACATTTCTCCCCACCAAAGTGCTGGCCAGTTTTTTAACCATGAGCCGCGCCGTACTCGCAAACTCTTGATGCATCGCCAAGAGATTCGAAAGCTGATTGGCAAAACTGAGCAAAAAGGCCTGACACTCGTTCCTCTGAAGCTGTATCTACAGCGAGGTTGGATCAAGGTAACGATTGGCTTGGCTCGCGGCAAGAAGCTCCATGACAAGCGTGAATCCATTAAGAGTCGCCAAGATAAGCGGGATATGGAGCGGGCTCTTAAGCGCAGTGTCGAGTAATTCCGATGGCTGGGTTAGTATTTGCAGTAATCGCTAGGGTGTCGTGTCAGGGTCTGTATCGGTTCCGTCACTGCTGCCATCAAGTACCTGTCTATTAGCAGGTGTATTAGTAGTGAGAATTGTTCCGAATCCTTTGTACTGACATTGAAGGTCTCAAACTCATCCGATTTATGATGAGTTGAACGTTAGCAATGGTAGGCCACCACAATGGGAGATGCAAAGCGCCGCAAACAGGTATTGGGAGAAGCCTACGGTCAAACCTCATTCATCCGGATCAGAGGAGACCGTCAATTTCAAGAACATTTCGAAAAATTTTGCATTGCTTGGGAGCAAGAATTAAAGACGATTATGGGGGCAGTGGACCCAGAGACTGAGCTGACTGCAGCCGAAATGCAGGAAAAAGATCAGATCTTTCAGGTTTGGCTAACAAAATATCTCCAAGACTATTGTCTTCAAGACCGAGAAAGATTAGTGGGAGAAATGCTGGATTTTCTGTATGAGCAGATGGAAGATCTAGAGAAGGAAGAGGATCCTGAGCAGTTACAGCAGAATATGTCTAATTGGGTTTTAGAGGTGATCACGCTCTTTACGCTGTTAAAACCTCACTTATCTCCTCAGCAACAGCAAGAATATGCCCAACCTCTCGTAGATCTGTACACGATCATGCTCGACGAATTAGAGGACGGTGATGTTGAAGCCCAAGAGTCTTTGCAACAAACTTTTTCTGTCTTTTTGGACGTTCCTATTGCTAAGGAATAAGTTGGGCGTCAAACATACCCGACCAAAAAAGTCGGGTATGTTTGACGCTGTTTTACCCCTGTGCTAGCATCAAGCGAATTGAACAAATACATTGATGATTTGCCCTCATCTAAAAGTTGCGAAACCCATGACTCAAACCCTTACTAATCAAACTCTTAGCTCTGCTTTGAAAGCACTGAAGTGTAAAGAATGTGGTGCAGAGTATGCACTAGAAGCCACCCATGTGTGTGAATTCTGCTTTGGTCCCCTCGAAGTCAGCTATGACTTTAACCAACTCAGTCAACCCATCACTCGTGAGAGCATTGAAGCTGGCCCCAATTCCATTTGGCGGTATCGCGCATTTTTGCCCGTAGAGACGGATACACCGATTGATGTGGGCACAGGTATGACGCCCTTGGTGAAAGCCCATCGCTTGGCTCGGCAACTGGGATTGAAAAATCTTTATATCAAGAATGATGCCGTCAACATGCCTACCCTTAGTTTTAAGGATCGGGTGGTATCTGTGGCATTGACACGCGCCCAAGAGCTGGGTTTCACGACAGTGTCTTGTGCCAGTACAGGAAATTTAGCGAATTCGACGGCTGCGATCGCAACTCGGGCCGGACTCGATTGTTGTGTATTTATTCCAGCGGACTTGGAAGCGGGTAAAGTCATGGGTACCCTCATCTATGGGCCAACGGTAATGGCCGTACAAGGTAACTACGATCAGGTCAATCGTCTTTGTTCGGAAGTGGCGAATACTCACGGTTGGGGCTTCGTCAACATCAATCTGCGTCCTTACTATTCTGAAGGTTCGAAGACCTTAGGGTATGAAGTGGCCGAGCAATTGGGTTGGGAACTCCCCGATCATATTGTGGCTCCCTTAGCCTCTGGCTCTCTATTTACCAAGATTTATAAAGGCTTTCGGGAGTTCGTGGATGTCGGTTTAGTGGACGATAAAGCTGTGCGCTTTAGTGGTGCTCAAGCCGAAGGCTGCTCGCCCATCGCTCAAGCCTATAGAGAAGGTCGCGATTTCATCAATCCTGTGAAACCCAACACCATTGCCAAGTCTATTGCTATTGGTAATCCTGCGGATGGCGTTTACGCCATTGATATTGCTAACAAAACCAACGGTAATATTGAGTCAGTGACGGATGCTGAGATTATTGCAGGCATCAAGCTACTGGCAGAGACAGAGGGTATCTTTACTGAAACGGCGGGTGGTACAACTGTTGCTGTTCTCAAAAAACTGGTGGAAGCAGGCAAGATTGACCCAGACGAGAAAACCGTGGTTTACATCACAGGGAACGGTCTGAAAACCCAAGAAGCAGTGCAAGGATATGTGGGGCAGCCTCTCACGATCGAACCTAAACTTGGCAGCTTTGAGCGGGCTCTAGAACGGTCCCGTATGTTGGATCGCTTGGATTGGCAGGCCGTATCGGTGTAGGTTGTTTGAAGTTTGATTCGTTTGCACATCCCATTTAATTACTATGTCCGTTACTGTTCTCATTCCGACTCCGCTCCAAAAGCTCACCAAAAACCAGGCTACTGTCAAATGTGATGGCGGTAGTATTGGTGAGTTACTGGATTCTCTGGAGCAAAGTTGTCCGGGGATTAAGGCTCGTTTGTGCGATGAGCAAGGTGAATTGCGCCGCTTCGTCAACTTTTATGTGAATAATGAAGATATCCGGTTCTTGGAAGGGCAAAAGACCGCTCTCCAAGATGGAGATGAAGTCAGTATCATTCCTGCGATCGCAGGCGGTTAACTCAATATTTATACCTATGGCAGAAGCAGAAAAAAAAGCTAAACCCGAAGGCGATGCCGCCCCTGAAGCCAAATCTAAGGCCAAGGCTAAAGAGAAGAAGCCTGCATTAGAAGATAAGCCCTTTGCGGAGTTTATCCAGCAGGACTATCTGCCTGCACTCGAAAAGGCTTTGAGTGCTCAGAAAGTCACTGACTTACAGCTCGACTTCGCTGATGATCAGGTAACCGGGCAGTGGCTAAATGGTACTCGCCAATTTACGGTTTATTTCCCCGAGGGTGACATTAAAAAGCAGCGGGCTTTTTCCTGGTCTAATATAGGCAAAAATCCCAGCACTATTGAACCGTTCTTAGTCGATGAGCGCAAAATTACTCTAGATTTACTCGTGTTTGGTGTAATTCAGCGGCTCAATGCTCAGAAGTGGTTTGGTAATAATTAGAGGGCTCCTCTAAACAGAACTGAGCTGCTCAGGATCTAATAGGAATAAGGGCTCCATCCCTCCATCATCCACAATCATAGAACTCACACAGTGGATATTTCCCCGACTGACATAGGAACTAGGGAGAGGAGAGAACTGAGATTTTCCCGCTCGGCGAATCATCGGTTGAGAGTCTATGGGAACCCCGAGAACGGCACCTGCAGATGTTTGCAGAATCACTAAACACCGCTGTAATGCTGGAGTTTGAGCAGTATGCTCTGGTGCATCAGGTTCAGTAGGTTGTTTGCCCGCCACTACAGTCTGAGCAGCCGCATCGAAAATCCGATGGCCCACATCCACAACGGTAATTTCTTGACCCTGGTGGAGAGCAAGGCTAATACCCGTATTGTTCGGATCCCCATGAACTTTCCCTAAGGGAATCACTTTTTGGACCGCTGAGACAGGTAAAGCAAACCATTCCCCCCGCAATTTAAATGAAATTAGCTGCTCGGTTGCTTCTGTTGGACGGTGGGTACCCCGTTGCGATCGCACCGATGAAAAAATAGCCATAGTGTTCAATCACTCCCGATCATTTTGCTTGGGTAAATTGCTTTAGGGTTTCTAGAAGCTCTTTTTCTCTGAAGGGCTTAGAGAAGTAGGCAGAGGCTCCTAGGGTCATCGCTAATTTCCGATGTTTATCGCCACTGCGAGAGGTCAGCATAGCAACTGGAATGGACTTAAAGTCTGGCTTGGCCTTCACATGGGCCAGGAACCCATATCCATCCATGCGGGGCATTTCAATATCACAAACTACGGCTTGGATCGGTAAACCAGATTCCAATTTTTCCAAGGCTTGTTGCCCATCCTTGGCCTGTTCAATCCGATAGCCAGCTTTCTCAAGGGTTAATGCTAAGAAGCGACGAACGTTAACCGAGTCATCCACCACCAGCACGACAGGAGACTGGTGTGCAGATTCAGTAACCGGAGCGTCGGCACTGGGTATAGTTCCTGACAAGACCCCTGAACTCCCGGTGAAATCGTTTTGGCGGTCATTCATCCAATTGAGGAGGCCCATGGCATCGATGAGCGGGATGACTCGACCATCCCCTAAGATCGTACAGCCCGCAAAACCCTCTGGCATCGAGACATTGCCTTCTGTTTGGCGAATCGTGACTTCCTGCTCACTCCAATAGCGATCGACTTGCAAGCCGACGAGTTCATTCCCATCCGCTACCATCAATACCGTTGAAGCATTAATACTAGGCGTTTCCTCAGTGTCTGGCAGCTTAGCAATTCTGGGGAGTTGCAACCACTGATTAAGCCGCACGAGGGGTACCATCTGACCATCCCAATTCAGGACTTCAGTCCCGGCGCTATCTAAAATCTGTTCATGTTGGAGAAGCATCATTTCTTCCACCACATCCGTGGGAAAGGCCAACATCATATTGGCGACTTCCACCAGCAGCACGCGAATTACCGATAAGGTAAACGGTACTGAAATTGTGAAGGTGGTGCCCACGCCTGATTCTGTATCGACGGCAATTGATCCCCGAACATTCTGTAAATTGGTGCGGACAACGTCCATACCCACCCCGCGGCCGGACAGATCGGTCACCGCTTCAGCGGTACTAAAGCCGGGTTCAAAAATCAAATCTAATAAATCGCTAGCGCTGGCATTCTGGAGATCTTCGGCATCCAGGCCCATCTCTGAAGCTCGATACTTAATTTTGTCGAGATTGATCCCACTGCCATCATCTGCGATCGTAATTTGAGTTTGGTTGCCTCGATAAGCGGCTCGAATTTCAATGGTTCCCTGCGCTGATTTGCCGACGGCAAGACGGTCTTCTGGCGTCTCAATGCCGTGATCAAAGGAATTTCGGATTAAGTGCATCAATGGATCGTTAAGGGCTTCCAGAATGGAACGGTCTACTAAGGTCGAACCGCCAATGATCTTAAGTTCGACCTGCTTACCCAACCGTAAACTCAAATCTCTCAAGACCCGAGGAAAGCGACTTAGCAGTTCTGACACCGGACGCATCCGTACCTGGGTCATATTAGTCTGGATGAGTTTGGATGTTCGAGTCAAACCTCGTGTGGTTTGTTCAGCCTCACCCAAGCTGGTATTGATATCCCCTGTTACCTCTTGAATCTGCACTGCTGCTTCCATGAGGGCTTGGGAAAGCAAGTGCATCTCGCTGTAACGATCCATTTCCAATAGGTCAAAATCGTGATCGAGATGAGGGGTGCCGACAGGGAGGGCAGGTTCGTTACCAAGGCCGTTAGATTGACTCCCTGTTCCTGCAGGGACTGCCATCAGTGGAGCTGACTGGGTGTGGGCGGAGACTTCGTGAACCGAAATCTTGTCGTAGGCAGACCGTAACTGGGTATTGGATTTATCTAAGGTATGAACGCGATCTCTCAGGAGTTCCGTTAGGGTGCGCAGTTGCTTGAGCTGCATTTGCAAGCCATTTCGTTCAATAATCAGTTCTCCAAATAACTCATTGAGCTGATTGAGCTTACTGACCGGAACTCGAATCGTGCTGTCTGCTGTTTCTGGTGCTGTAGACCCGTGATCTGCTGCTAGAGATTTGACCACCCGTGTCGTTGACCGTTTCTTCGCAGCTGATGGGGTTGCTTGCGGGCGCTGCACTGGGCCGGCTACAGACTGAGCGCTAGAGGTTGAATCCAGGGATGAAATTAGATCGGCTGCTTCCGCTGTAAAAGACTCTGACCAGTCTATGTTCTCTTCGAGTAGAGAAGTATCACTCGATTCTGTCGTGTTTGCTGCAACTTCTTCCAGAGGAATGGTGATCTCTGGGGGCGCGATCGCTTCAATTTCTGCGGAGATCTCTTCTAGATCTACCCCGGCAAATACATCCAAGTCTGCGGTAGGAAATAAGTCTGGACCAACGACCGTTTCTGGTTCTGAACTATCAGCTGCTGCAGGAGTCGAAGCTATTTCCAGGTCGAGCGGTTCGAGGGCCAACTCTGCCCCTGCCAATAGATCTAATTCCGGCGTTTCCAGGGCCTCTAACTTGAGGGGTTCTAGGGATAACTCCATCCCTGCAAACGGATCGGCTTCGTCAGCTAAGACATCAGGAGCTACGTCAGCTAGCTCCAGGGCAGGGGCAATGTCTCCAAGAGCACTCACATCTAGGGTGGCAGGGATGGCATCTTTTTGACCGACCATCACCATGGCTTGCGATCTCCGCAGTTCTTGCAGTCCCAGTTCCGCAATTTGTAGTTGTTGGTCTGGGGACTCAGCCGCTTGCAAGTATTGCATTATGGACTGACACAATCCATGAAATGCTGGCATATCCAGCATTTCTCCTAGCCCCCCCAATTCCTCCAGGGTGCTGTCAAACTCTGCCAAAACTACGGTTGTATCTTGACTCGACAGCTGATCTTCCAACCGCTGCAAACACTCATCAACTTCTGATTCAAAGAGGACAACGCTCATATCTTCGCCGATTTCAGAAGATAACAGCGATGCTTCATCTTCCGGCTGCGGGGCTCCGAGCTGATCATGCAGCTGATCCATAACTGGGTTGGCCTGGGTTTCTAGCCAATCACCGTCAATGTCGCTCTCTTGTTGATTGAGAGCAGCCACTTGACGCATGCAGTCCATGCCTGTGAGGAGCAGACTTTCAATCTCAGCATTCACCTCAATTTTGCCGATTTTGAGGACTTTGAAAAAGTCCTCCATGCGGTGAGCAAGCTGGCTCAGAGAATTAAATCCCATTAAGGCAGCTCCCCCCTTAATAGAATGGGCAGCCCGCAAAACCCCATCGATCTGCTGTCGATCAACTCCGTTGGTCCCGATTCCCAGCAAGCCAGATTCTATTTGGTTTAAATGTTCAAAAGCTTCTTCTAAAAATTGCAGCCGGACTTCATGTTCACTATCGTGGGGCATGGTTTATCTCTCAGTACCACTTATTCAATAGGCAGCAAGCTTGATTCAGATCAAATAAATATCTTGTTGCTTGGTTTGCCACTGTCAATTGTTAGTAGGGTGTTGCGATCAAATAGTATCGATAACAACACCCCACAAAATCATTTCTTCAGCGGGACATCTCTAAGCATCACTAGCAATTTTGAAGGTACTCACAGACGCTTGCAGCTGTTTGGCAATTTCCACTGTCTCTTGCAGTGATCCGGCAACCTGACGAGAGGAATCAGATGTGTTGACAGACACCTTCGCCACATTTTGGACTAGATTGGACAGCATCTGGGCTTTAGCCGTCTGTGAGGCCGTCGATCCCGAAATAGTTTGCACTAGGTCCGCAATTTGCTGAGACACTTCCACAATTTGTCCTAGGCTAAGCTTGGTATCTTGAACCATGCGCGTCCCTTCAACCACCTGAGTGGTGCCCACTTCCATAGCGTTGACCACCTCGGCAGTCTCTAGCTGAATGTTTTCCACAATCTGTTCAATTTCTTTGGTTGCTGTTGCCGATTGGGATGCTAGGGCACCCACTTCTTCTGCAACCACCGCGAAACCTCTGCCTTCCTCCCCAGCCCGAGCCGCCTCAATACTAGCGTTAATGGCCAAGAGGTTAGTTTGTAGGGCGATTTGGTTAATCAAAGACACTGCTTTAGAAATCTGCTGTGAAGATTCACCCAGTCGTTTTACCTTCTTAGCTGTTTCGGCAACCGTTTCTCGCAACTGGTCAATACTAGCCACCGTTAGGTCCATGGTCGCGCCACCACTTACTGCAGTTTCAGAGGCAGTTTGGGCAATTGTGGCAGCTTGTTGAGCATTATCTGCAACCTCCTGGGCAGCTTGGGTCAAATCTTCCACAAACTGTAAAGACTGTTCCACTTGTTCGGCCTGTAACGTCGCTTCATCGGCCAAGGCCACAATCGATAAACTGTTAGTGGAAACGGAATCATTCACCTGGGTGGCTGCGACTTGCACCCGAGCCACAATATCTCGCAGGTTCTCAATAATCGAGTTAAAAAAGTCACCCACAATCCCGATTTCACTGGCATCCACGTTGGCCCGGACCGTGAGATCTCCATCAGAAGCCGCTTCAACATCTGTCAAGAGTTTCAGCAAGTCGGCTTGGAGGGCCTCGTTCTGTTTTCGCTGGGTCTCTGCTGTTTCAGTTTGGCGTTCTAACTCCTGTTGAGCCGCATATTCTTGCTCCAGAATTAGGGTCTGAATTTGCTCCGCCATTTGGTTGATGTTGTCCCCTAACTGCGCCAGCTCATCATCACCTGCAACTCGTACCCGAGCGTCTAGATCCCCTTGACCAATTAAGTTCACTGCTTCAGCAGAGTCAACAATCGGTCGTGTGGCCCGTTCTGCTACCACAACCGCGATCGCACTAATCAAAATAGCAGCGAGGACTGTACCTGCCAGTAGTGTCCACAGCAGCTGTTGCACTGAGTTAAAGGCAACTCCCTTGTCTGTTTCCAAAATGGTTTGCCAACCCAAGTTAGGTAAATTTTTCAGAAAAGGATCGTCTGAGTTATTTAAGGCTTGAAAGGGTACTAATGTTTGCAATTTGTCCGAGGTTAGAACGTACTCACTAGTCTTGGTATCTTTGACAGTCTTATACCAAGAGAACTTGTCATTGGCAGAAAGGGGCTCACCCGTTTTATTCGCTGCCAGAATGGCCGCTTGTGCCTGATTGGATCCCGCAAATAGTTTGCCGTTGTTATCGACCAGATAGCCATTTTCATAATCATCAATGCCCTTCAGCAAATCTTCTAGAAAGGTCACTGGCATTCTGGCTCGCATCACCCCAATCGGTTTGCCAGTAGCACTGTCTCGCACTACATTCGAGGTATAAACCGAAATAATTCCCGAAGATTTAGATAAAAGGGGTTGAGAAATGTGAGGCTTGCCTGTTTTTACGGCGGCCTGAAAATAACTCCGGCTTTTATGGTTATCTAAGGCATCCCCCGAAGATTGAGCCAGTACGTTGCCGTTTAGGTCAAAAAAAGCAATGCTATTGTAGATGGTATAGGCTTTAACAAACTGGTCAAGGGCCGCTTGTTTGGTCTGCTTGGTAGTAGAAGTCCGTAAGGTTGGATCGGTGAAAATGTCCAAGCTAGACATAATTTGGATATCACCATATCTTTCCCGCATATAAGTGGCAACTTTAGCTGCTAGCTGTTCTGTGGTTGCCTCTTTGTTGACAATAATCTGCTGAGACACAGACTGATTAGCAAAGAAATAAGCGGCTGTACCAATCGCAATAACAGGTGCAACCCCAATTAATACTGCCAGAGCAGTGGCCTTAGATTTTAGGCTCAATCGTTGCCACAATGGTTTGACAGTCGCTGCATCCGCTGAGGTTTCATAAGTGTGAGCAGGTGCTGTGGAAATTTGAGCTACTGCTTTAGAATCATCCGATGCGGGCTGTGCATAAGCCCCATTCAAACCCGTGGTCATTTGATCGGGATCGAGGGGAACGAGCTGATGGGTCTCACCGACGGGGTTGGTTGCTGCATCATCTGCATGGTCTTTCATCTGCATGGGGATTCGTGCCTCACATAAATACGGATAGTTTTGTTTAGAAGACTCAAGTTCTGGCCAACCTTTAAAGGGGTAGAATTTCCGTGTTATTAATCTAGGGGGAGTTCACAATGGTCGATATGTTTTAACCAGTTTTGACATGAAGTACGACCAAAGTTTCAACAACAGCCTTCCATGACGGCCTAGGTGCGATGCAACACAGAGGCGTTCACAATTGCATCAGGATCCAGTACTAATAGAATTTCTTGTTCTTCTGGCAAACATCCTCGTAAATAAGGTGCAATGTTGGGTGCAACTGTGCCAATAGGTGACTGAATCACATCAACGGAGAATCGTGTTACCCCTTGTACGGCTGGAACTGCTAGCCCCAAAGGAGTCTCTCCCGATTGGAGAATGACGATGTTAAATTGGCGGATATTGGCCGTCAAACCTGCGTAGCCCAACATAATCGATAAATCAACCACCCAAAAAACCCGACTGCGCTGATTCAACAAGCCCAATACGCAATTAGGCATGTTAGGAATAGGGGTGATTTGCTCAACAGGCACCACCAGCACTTCTCGGGCAGCTTCCATGGGAATGGCGGTAGGAACGCTGTCGCTCAGTCGTAGCCTGAGGTAAGGATCACCCAATCCTTCCTGTAAAGGGGATGTTTGAATCTCTAGAGTGGGCTGTTTCATGACTTAGACGACAGATTGAACAGCTTGCAGCAGATCTTCACGGGTGAAGGGTTTGGTGATGTAGGCATCGGCCCCTTGTTTTTTGCCCCAGAGTTTATCTAAATCTTGGTTCTTGGAAGTGCAAATAACAACGGGTAACTTTTGGGTTGCTTCGTTCTTTTTCAGGCTGCGACAGAGTTCAAACCCACTCATTCCTGGCATAACTACATCGGTAACAACAACATCAGGTTTTTGGGCTTCAGCTTTTGCCAAGGCATCTTTTGCATCTGTAGTGCTGATAACGGTATAGCCTCCATCCCGCAGGTAACGGCAGATTAACTCTAGTTCTGCCGGACCATCATCTACTACTAAAATAGTTCTCATTTGTTGTTGCTCCTAGAACAAATAAAAGTAAGCTCGTAAACCATCGTCTCACCTGGTACTCTCAGAGTGCCCTGTTTGGCGCTAAATTCGTCTCCATAGGATCTCAAGTGAGATGACGAAACACCATTTTCTGAAGGTCGGCCTGAGTAAATGGTTTGGTTAAATAATCCGTGGCCCCGGCGACTTTGGCTTTTGCACGGTCAATTAATCCTGTGTTGCCAGTCACCATCACCACAGGAATTTTCTTGAACTGCGAATTTTTGCGAATTAAACGGCATAGTTCGTAGCCATCTACCCAAGGCATGCCAACATCTAACAAGATTAAATCAGGTTTTGCCCGCATAATTTGGATGAGGGCTTTGACTGGATCATTAATCATGACAACGGCAACATTTTGGTCTTGTAGATATCGGTTGATCGTGTTTAGGATGGCAGGGCTGTCATCCACGCAGGCAATGGTGTAATGCTTTTGACTAATATTACTAGTTTCAATCGTCCCCAAAGCTGCATTGCTATCGGCTGAATGATGGGTTGTGGCAGTAGTCATTGCCGATGCCCTCGTTGCGAGTCGAGGCAATTGATTGAATGGAGGTTGGGGATCTTGTAAGAGAATGACCTGATCTGAAATGAGAGAGTTTAGGTTTTGAGCAAGTTGAAGTTCATCAAGGTTTAAAAGAACACCTAAGTGCCGGAAACTAAACCCACGCAGGATCTTCTGTAATTGCTGCACTTTGCTGGGAGATAATTTTGCTGCACCAGGACTTTTCTCTGCAAAGTACAGTCGCTGGTGGGGAGACCATATTGCTGGGCCTAGTGTCTGCCATGCATTCAGGCGCTTTTGACACTTCTGTAATAGCGGTGGCAATGTTTGTTTAGAATAGACAGGCAGATGAGCTGATTTAGGTAAAAACTTGAAGGTGCCTTCAGATACTAAAAGATAGGATTCTAAGATTTCAATAGTAATCCCTTCAACCAAAATAGCTGCTTCATCTGGTTTAATCTGATTCGTTCTCACTAGCCATGAAATGGCCTGGTAGTCAGGACAAATTTGGTCTGAAGAGTCGTCGTTAAAGTTTATTCTGACCTGGGTTCGAACGTCACTACTAATAGAGGGAACCTGGCGACTGAGGCGTCGTAGATGGTTGTCTAGCAAGTCGAGAGGATCAGCAGAGTAAGTCGCGTAGACTAACTGACTTTCTTCCAGATAGAAATGCCAATTGATAGCGCCGTTTGAGACGATTAAGCAACCATCTTTTTTAGTGTTAGCGTGCTGGATCAGCAAGTCTGCTACGTTCAACTTATTTGAGATTTTGCCACTTATAGTCGCTGCCATTGGTATTGTTCTTCCTTCTCAACACACAACGTTGGATGTAAATACTGGGTTACTAATCCAGATTGAAGCTGTCATTTATTCAGATCAATTCGGTTTGGGGAATTTCTAAAAAGTGGAGAAATATATTCTCACTAAATTATGAATATGATACATTGCATGATATTTGGTCATTCCTGTTCATATTTGGACTTTTGTAACCTACATGCTCAGTATTATTGAGCGTAGAAGGAGTACGGTGAATTGAACTCACCTCTTACAAGGTTAGGGGATAGGAAATGAATCTATTGATACTGTTCCTCAAATCCCCTGGTTTTAGTTTTGGGTGTTAGTAAAGATCCCTACTATTCATATTTCCCTGCAGTGGTCTCATACAGATCACGGCGGCAGAAATCAAAATATTTGGAAAAATATTATATCCTTTTCTCAGAAAGTTTTTAGTCTCGAGCAACTCCCAAGAACCTTGCTATTAGTGGATGAGGCTACTTGTATTACGTTTGGCCATGAGGCCGAGCTATTTTTCCGTGGACCTCATCACAGAATATTGTTTGGTGAATGGTTGAGATCAGCCACCTTGATTCAGCCTGATAACCTATGCATACCGATTCAGTCGATTGGCTTAACCTAACTGTCTAAATCTAAATCTGTCATTGAATCTGCTAATTCTTCCAAGGCCATTCTGGCAATCTGCATTTCGGCCTCTACCTCTTCTTGAGGAAGAAGAGGAGTCGTCACACGAGTGGGTTGTTGGGCAACTATTTTCAACGATTGATGCACAGCTGCTCGTAGGCGTTGGCCAAATTGTTGCTGGCCCCGTTGTTTTTGCCTATAAACCCCTTCTTGACTAGATGCATAAAGAGGCGGTAAGCGATTGAGTGCATGGGATATGACATCAATGCGATTGAGAGCTTTGGCGGTTTCGGGTTTAAAGTTGCGAGTCTGCCTGTCAATTTCTTCTTCAACCAGCTCTTCCATCACGTTCTTGTAAACCTGAGCCTTATAGAATGCTTTTAACATGTTTTTAGCTAGTGTTCCTGCCTCATAAACCTAGTGTTCCCATATCCTTTCAAATTTAGTATCAGGTAGCTTCCGAATATTCTCGGATCATCAAAAATTTGTGAACAAATATGAAGTTGTTGATTGCTACGTCCTTTCTACAGATTGACCGTATTTTCCCTTAGAGATATAAATTTGAGTTTAAGGGGGCGCGATTAAGGAAATTATTGTGTGTCGAATGATCAAAATATGAAGTCAATCATTCAACCGAATGGCTAAAACAACTGTAAGTTTCATGTTTAGGTATGGAATCCTCAATACTTATTGAAGACTTATAAACATGCATTATTATAAATTGATTCCAGCAACAAAACATATACACAGAGTTAGGGGATAGATGCAGCAGGCCAGACTCTATAGATGTTCTTTGTCAAGACTCAAGACTTTTGCAACGCAAAAGTATATTGGTCGTTGTTCTATAACAATTTCTGGGGTCAAGCTATTGAAATTTAAAAATCAGTTGGATGACGTGATTTCTGCCTAAAGCCGTATTTTTTTGCTTTTTCTCTCATTTGAATGTCAATTAAATTATTCCTTTCCTTGTAAAAGTTTAAGCTGTTCATAATGGTTTGGCCTATCTGCAGGCAGTTTGAATTGATAATTTGCTTGCTACTGTAGACGCGAATTAATGTCAAAATGGAGACCCTATAAATTCTTTCTTTTCAATTATGAGTCAAGTTCATTCCAGTATGGGGTCTGGCATTCCACTAGTCGGTAACGATATTGACACGGATCGGATTATTCCTGCTCGATTTCTGCGTTGTGTCACCTTTGAAGGATTAGGTCAACAGGTGTTTGCAGATGATCGCCACCAAGCAGGTGGGCAGCACCCCTTTGATTTGCCGCAGTTCCAGGGAGCCACGATATTAGTGGTTAATGGTAACTTTGGCTGTGGTTCCTCGAGAGAACATGCCCCACAAGCGATCGCAAAATGGGGAATCAAGGCTATCGTGGGTGAAAGTTTCGCAGAAATTTTCTTCGGCAACTGTGTTGCCATTGGTATTCCTTGTGTGACGGCACCTTCAGCAATTGTGCAACATCTACAAACTCATCTAGTTCAATATCCTCAAGCATCTATAGAGGTTGATCTAGAGCGCTTAACTGTTAATTGTGGCGACATTTCTGCACCTGTGGAGATGGCAGATGGTCCTCGAAAAATGATGTTGACGGGAACTTGGGATGCTTGCGGCCAACTTTTAGGGCAAGGGGAACAGATCAAGACAACAGCAGAGCGTCTTCCTTATTTGGCTTGGCGTTAGGGATGCTATAGCCCAGCCCTGATCAGAGACTAGCACCCGATTATTTCTAGACCTATTGATGCAATTGTTCTGAAGGATATGCGCAAATCCTTTAAAGCTAGAAGAATTGGAATAGTCGCCATCGGGATGGTGATATTTGTGAGTGCGATCGCACTCACAAATCCAACCTTATTCACTCGCTTTCCTAACACTGAGTCTGCTCAGATCACAGGTCCAGCTTTTACAGATCGAGAGGGCCCCTTAGACCTAAAACAAACATGGATTGTCAGTGCAAGCGAAGCGACAACTCTCATCTATCGGGGGGCAACACTCTTGGATGCACGAGCTAATCCGTGGGCTGGCCTACATCGGTTGCCGGGAAGGATACCCGTATCATGGCAGGACTTTTCTCCCACACAGATCGTCCGCAAGGGTAATCTGCTAGACAGTGATACAATCTTGGCTCAAAAGCTGCAAAAGCTAGGGATTTCTAATGATCGTCCCGTAGTAGTCTTTGCTGATCCACAAAATGGCTGGGGTGAGGATGGCCGATTAGTTTGGATGCTCCGTACCCTTGGCCATCAGCAAGCTGTGATGGTAGATGGGGGGCATCGTGCCTTACTTGCTACTTCACTAGAGCCCAAGCTTAATCAACCGCAGGGAAATTTTGTGATTCAGCGAGACACTAACTGGCAGATTCAGCGCGAAAATCTGAAGACTGTACTCAGCCAGCCTAATTGGGCCATGATCGATACCCGCACGCCCCAAGAGTATGCTGGGTCGACTCCCCATGGGGAGCAACGCCAAGGGCATCTGCCTGGGGCTGTTAACCTGCATTTTCGGAGTCTTCTCAATTCACAGGGTAAGCTTTTGCCCCGCGATCAAATTCTGGCGCGGTTACAAGAGATGGGCATTACTAAAGACACCCAGATAGTGGCCTATTGTACCGGTGGAATCCGGTCGGCATGGCTAACGGCTGTGCTAGCAGATATGGATTTTCAAGTGAAAAACTATGCGGGGTCAATGTGGGAATGGTCTGCTGGTAAAGCTCAGGAGTATCCCTTAGTGGTTAAGCCCTAGATATATTGAGTCCATCTAGACGTGTTCTTGGGGAACAGGTTGCTATGATCAGGACGACGGCTGGCCTTCTGGGAGACCTTCTAGATGAGCTGCTCATGGACTGTTCAAACATACAAATTAAGGATGTGGGTTGAGGATGAAGATTCAGGCGATTGCGACATTGGCCTCAGATTGGTCAGGGGATTGTTTAGGAATTGGCTTTTTTGAAGATGCCGTCGATCTGAACAATGATCTTGCTCAGCTAGACCAACGCCTTGGGGGAGCTGTACAAGAATTGATCAGTGAAACTGAGTTTAAAGGCAAATCGAGTGAACAGCCTTGGACACGGATTGCTGGCCAAGGCCCCGTCCGTACAATCATGCTCATTGGCCTTGGTACCAACGAAACCTTCAGCCTCGATCAGCTCAGACAAGCCGCTGCTATTGCTGTGAAAACCGCTCAAAAGCAAAAGGCCACCTCAGTTGCTCTCCAGTTGCCCCTTGGCAACGAAGATACCACCGCTGCTGCCCAAGCCATGGCAGAAGGCATTGAACTAGCCCTGCACCAAGATATTCGCTTTAAATCCGATCCAGAAGCACAAAAGTCTGGTGAGTATCCCCAAAACGTCAGTTTATTGGGCATCGCCAACCAAACGGCGGCCATTGAGAAAGCCCAGAAAATTTGTGCCGGCGTCATCTTAACTCGAGAACTGGTCGCTGCTCCTGCCAATGTTGTTACTCCTGGTGTTCTCGCTGACACTGCGGCCCAAATTGCAGCCGATCATAACCTTACCTTGGAAGTCTTAGAACGGGAAGACTGTGAAGCCCAAGGAATGGGGGCCTTTCTGGGTGTATCCTTAGCCTCTGATCTACCGCCTAAATTCATTCACCTCACTTATAAACCCAGCGGTACGCCTCGCCGCAAACTCGCCATCGTGGGCAAAGGTGTGACCTTTGACTCGGGTGGACTCAACCTTAAAGGAAGTGGGAGTGGCATTGAAACTATGAAAATGGATATGGCTGGCTCTGGAGCGACACTGGGCGCTGCCAAAGCTATTGGCCAACTCAAACCTGATGTTGAAGTCCATTTTATTGTGGCAGCAGCGGAAAACATGATTAGTGGTCATGCCTTACGCCCCGGCGATATCCTCACAGCATCTAATGGCAAAACGATTGAAATTAATAATACCGATGCGGAAGGACGGTTGACCCTTGCAGATGCCTTAGTATTTGCGGAGAAGCAAGGTGTAGATGCCATTGTTGATTTAGCCACTTTAACGGGAGCCTGCATCGTTGCATTAGGGAATAATATTGCGGGGTTGTGGACGCCAGAAGATAGCTTAGCAGAGGAGTTAACCCAGGCATCTCAACAAGCAGGCGAGAAGTTCTGGCGCATGCCCCTAGAAGAAAAATATTTCGAGGGGCTGAAATCTCCCATTGCTGACATGAAAAATACAGGTCCCCGTCCTGGTGGTTCAATCACAGCAGCCTTGTTCCTGCAGCAATATATTGAGAAGACACCCTGGGCTCATTTAGATGTAGCTGGCCCTGTTTGGACTGAGAAAGAGAATGGGTATCTCAATGTTGGCGCCACGGGTTTCGCAGTACGCACTTTGGTCAATTGGGTGATGTCTGCAGCTAACTAAATCTTTCAAGAGCATCAAGCTCCATAAAGCTGGGAGTTCTTTAGCCTTTGCTTATGGTCTCACTGACGAGAGTGAAACACTCAAAAAGCTCTACAGAAGGAATGTATGCCTTCTGTAGAGCTTTTCACTATGTTCGGAATAAGCTGAACCAGGATTGTCTCGTCGACGGAAATCTTCATCCCTGCTTTGAACACACGACTTGGAAAGTTAATTGTTTAACTGTGTAATGTCAAGACAAACTTTTATAATTATTCGCTGCGTAAAATCATCAATTCCCACTGATATCTATATATAGATACCGTTGTATTCTTCTCGATACTTGAAACTGAATATTGCCTGATGATTAAGTGATGCTCAGCAACCGTATTATCGATCGTTGTTTAGTCTTGAACAATCACTCATGCCTAAAATCCTGCTGGATTAGCTTTGACAAGATAAACAGATCTGTTTATGGATCGCTAGGGATATTGATAGTGCGATATTCCCGACTTCAAAGAATAACAAGGATCTCATAATATGCAATCAACACTCAGATTTTTGCCGTTGAAATATAGTTGGGTTGCCATTCATCCACAGCCTACTGGGGTCGTTCAATTTGTGGGTGGAGCCTTTTTTGGGACCTTCCCAACGCTATTTTATCGATTCCTCCTGCAGGAAATTTATGATCAAGGGTATACGGTAATTGCTATTCCCTATCGATTTACGTTTCGCCATTGGTCGGTGGCGATAGGATTAGCTCGAGAGCAACAGGCTCTTAGAAAAACTATTCTCGCCGAAGCCCAACGTCGGGGCTATGCCTACAAAATTTATGAAGAAGATCCCACTTCAGCAGATAGAAATTACTTTTGGGTCGGCCACAGCTTAGGGAATAAGTATATTGCCTTGCTAGAACTCTTGACGGATTTGGAAACAAAATCTGAGCAGGAGATCTTGGGAGACTGTGTAGGAGCTGATCAGTATCAGGAGATTGAAAATCAACTCAAGAACGTTGACTTTAAAGACATCTCTCTGCTCAATCAGCCGTCAATCTTAATGGCTCCAGCCATTACAGGAATTGAAAGTGCGATTCCCGTGAAAGCGATCGCCAATTTAGTAAAAAGACTGGGCTTGGACGTAAAACCCAGCGTGGAAGAGACTCATTGCCTGATCAAGGGGAGCCAATTGTTTGGTTTGACCGGATTAATCTCTTTTGACCACGATGATATTGCTCGGGAGACAGTGGCTTGGCTGCAGGCAAATTTGCGCCACAAACCTGCGCAGATGGCTGAACTTGTAGGGGAGCACCTCACACCCTTGGGATATCGTACGGGCGATCGCCCGCTTGTGGATACTGTATTAAAGTTTTTGCAAAAACTCTGAAGTTCAATAGCACGGACTAAAGACATTAGAATTCACTTCATATAACGCTCACCTAAGATCCCAAATGGGTCCTGTAGGCGAGCAGTTCCACCAACCTTTGTCGGAGAGTATGCAAACCAAGTCGTTCCTGGGCTGAGATAAACACAGCCTGCGGAAACCGATCTTGGGCAAGGCCGAGAGCCTCACTGCTGACTTGATCCATTTTGTTGAAGGCAATGAGTGCAGGCCCTGGTGTAATAGGCATCGTGGCTAACAAATCCATCACCGATTGCAGATGATGTTCCCAGTCGGGATGAGAGAGATCAACTACATGCAGCAATGCATCGGCATCCGTGACCTCTTCCAAAGTGGCTCGGAAGGCATCCATTAATGGCGGCGGCAAGTTGTGAATGAAGCCTACCGTATCCGTTAAAACTAGGGTGCGCCGCTGATGGGTGTCTGGATCGGGAATACTGAGGCGGCGGGTGGTGGGGTCAAGGGTGGCAAACAGTTGATCTGCTGTGTAAGCCTCTGCATTGGTTAACACATTCAGTAAAGTCGATTTGCCCGCGTTGGTATAACCCACCACTGCTATGGACGGCACTTGTTGGTGTTGACGACGTTGCCGGAGACGAGAGCGGTGGGCTTGCAACTGATTTACGGATTGTTGCAAGGTATTAATTCGGCGCTGAATCGCGCGTCGTTCCGTTTCTAGCTTGGTTTCCCCCGGTCCTCGAGTACCAATACCACCCCCCAATCGGGACATGGCCTGTCCTCGCCCGGCCAATCGGGGCAGCATATATTCCAGTTGGGCCAATTCCACCTGCAATTTCCCGGCTTGGGATTGAGCACGTTGGGCAAAGATATCTAAAATCACTTCTGTCCGATCAACAATCCGAATGCCAATTTGGGTTTCCAGATTACGCACTTGGGAAGGAGACAGATCCTGAGCAAACACAATCAACGTCGCGCCTAGGGTTTGGGCACGCAGAGCAATTTCCTTGACTTTACCTGCGCCCACAACGGTTTGAGGATGAGGATGCGATCGCTTCTGCTGGAGCGTCTCCACTACCATTCCTCCAGCACTTTCCACTAGCAAAGCCACCTCAGCTAAATTGGTTGCCATGTCCTGTGGCGTCGTGTTTTGAGTCATTACTCCCACAATCAGCACCTGCTCTATCCCTGTCGCCGTAGTTGCTGGTGATAGACCTGTGGGTAGAGACCGTCGGAATTCTGTTTCCAGCGCGTCTACCAAATCCATCAAGTCTTGTTGAGTCAACTGCTCTAGACTCAAAGGAGATGAAATGGTCCAGGGTGTGGTTGGATCGGGAACCAAGTGGGCTAGATAAGTGGATCGGACATATCCTGTTGCTCCACCGCCGCGACGTTCAAACCCCGCGCCAGTCATAGTCAGCACAGCCAAGGCATCCAATCGTTGTAATGCCATTGCGGTTAACGCAGATTCTTTGGGAATATCTGCTTTGAGGGTGGTGGCAACGCAGCGAATGCCGCTCAAACGTTCTGCACCATAACGAGGAAGTTCTAGGGGCGGGATTTGGGTTTGTCGAGGGGAGCCAACTCCGACTCTAATCACTTGACCTCGGCGATTCAAGTAGGTGCTAATGGGCTGATGGATATCTGTACTAATTGCAGCCAAGCGCTGGGCAAACTCGGCAGTCGTGATCCGATCACTCGGCAGTTTTTGGTGATAGAGTCGCCGCAGTTGTTTGAGCTGACTAGCTTTTAAGCCCTTGAGGTTGCCGTAAATTGTGTCGATAAGCCGTTACCCACCTGAATAGAGATGATTAGACAATCACATTGCTTTTCATTGTAGGGTTGCCTAAATTGAAGTGGCAACGGCCGTCAAAGATTTTTAATGGCCTTATGTATGATTTACTAGGAATCATTTTTTTTGAGTTTTGAAGTAGGCTTCTAAGACTTTGAGGGCAATAGGGCCAGCTGTAGAGCCACCGCCGCCGCCTGTATTTTCGCCGAAGGCCACCACCACAATTTCGGGATTATTGTAGGGCGCATAGCTCCCAAACCAAGTATGAGACTGACGGGGGGGATCTTCTGCCGTCCCACTTTTGCCAGCGGCGGGTGGAATACTGGGAACATTGAGGGCTTGGCCAGTGCCACTCGTGACCACAGCTCTTAACCCCGACCGGATCGTTTTCAGGGTTTGAGGTTTGAGCTTTAAGGACGTTCGCCACTGATCGTCAGGTTTGTCAGACTTTTGAACATGGGGTGTGACTTTGTAGCCGCCATTGGCAATGGCGGCAAAAATGAGTGAGACCTGTAGGGGGCTGAGTTGCACAGCCCCTTGGCCAATGGAGACCATCACCGTATCTGCTGGATACCAAGCATCCTTGAAAACTTCTTTTTTCCAAGCTGGATCGGGGATAAAGCCTGGTGATTCGCCTGAAATATCAATCCCTGTTTTGTTGCCAGCACCCAGGCGCTTGGCCCATTCAATGAGAATCTTGGAACTGGTACCGACGCCAATCTGCCCAAAAAAGGTATTGCTGCTCCATTGCAGAGCAGTCTGAAATCCAATGGCTCCAAACCCAGCTCCGTTCCAATCCCCCACACCATGGACTGAGGGATAGGTCATCAACACGGAATTAGGAGTGTATTTACCCGATTCCATGCCTGCGATCGCCGTCACAATCTTAAATGTACTTGCAGGCGGAAAACCCTGCATGGCGCGGTTTACAAACGGGAATTTGCGCGCTTGCAGCTCCTGCCATTGCTTTTCGGTCATCCCTTTGGCAAACCAATCGGGGTTGAAGCCCGGATAGCTGGCCATCGCTAGAACTTCGCCGCTCTTGGGATTGATGGCAACCACTGCCCCTTGGCGCTTCCCTAGGGCTTGTTCAGCTGCCTTTTGTACATCTATGTCCAACGCTAATTTCACATCTGTCCCGGCAATAGGGGGTTTTTGCCCGAGGATGCGGATAATGCGGCCGGAGCCATCCACCTCAATTTGGTTGCCGCCCCATGTCCCCCGCAATTTTTGTTCGTAGGCAGCTTCGATGCCCAATTGACCGACAACATCTCCGAGTCGATACGGTTGGTCATGCTCGCGAGCTAATGCTTCTGCACTGATTTCGCCGATATAGCCAATGACTTGAGACGCCAATTCACCGTGAGGATAGTACCGGATGGCTTCTTTATCGATTTCGACCCCAACGATGTCACTGGTCCGTTCCGATAAAGCCACAACTTGAGGAAAGCTGAGTCCCTGGGCAACTCGAATCAAAGAGGTTGCGGCTTGCCCCTCCTGTTCTACCCGCGCTTGAATATCGGCTGCGGGCATATTGAGGATAGTAGACAATACCTCCAGTGTTTGCGGCCACTTTGAGTCTTTTTGGGCAATGGGCCAGACAAAGACTGAGTAAGTATAGGTACTGCTAGCTAGAATCCGGCCTTTGCGATCCAAGATTTTGCCTCGTTCTGGACGTTTGGGCATGAGCCGGACTCTATTCTCATCTGCCCGCTGGCGATTGAGAACACCCTCTGTAATTTGCAGAAAACGGAGTCGCGGTACAATTGCCCCAAAGAGAAGAAGGCTGATAAAGCTGCCAAACACAAAGCTACGTGCCCCTACCCCCACGTTGCGCTGAGAACGCTGACGCCGTTGTCTGGACAAAGAATGGTTAGAAAGCGCCATTGAAAGGGTGTCGTCGGAGCTGATCTGAATAAAGGGGATTGAACCAGCATGGGACTTCTCAAGAATAGAAAAGCTCTATCTCTGGCTATCGCGATATTCTAGCCCATCACGTCCCTGAGTGATCCAGCAGAAAATAGCACAGACATGCTATTTTCTATCCTAAGTGTTCAGCTCACGAACGTCCAAGCAGGCTACGCTGGTGCATCACTGTTTTTGTATGTGCAGTCTGTTGGTTAGCCTCAGGACTCGGAGAGCCTAGGTGTGGAGTGAATAAACCAATGTCTGTTACCTCTCAATCTCAGCGAAAGACGCTTGCCAAAAGCGATCGCACCGTTCAACCCTCCCAATTGGCGCAAAAAATAGTGTCCGTGGCTAAGGATGTTAATTTATTCGGAACCGATGGTATTCGGGGACAGGTAGGTGAACATCTCACCCCTCAGTTAGCGCTACAAGTAGGTTTTTGTGCTGGACTGGAACTCAGGCAAAACGCATCGACGCATCAGCCTTTTATCTTGGGGCAAGACTCTCGTAATTCTAGCGATATGCTGTCAATGGCTCTGTCCGCGGGACTGACGGCAGCGGGATTGGATGTCTGGTACTTGGGATTGTGTCCGACGCCAACAGTGGCTTATTTGACTCATCAGACCGAGGCTATCGGGGGAGTGATGGTATCAGCTAGCCATAATCCGCCAGCAGACAACGGCATCAAATTTTTCCAGGCCAACGGGAGTAAGCTTCCTCCCCCGATCCAATGCCAAATTGAACAACGTCTCAGATCCTATGGTCGCCAACGTCCTAATGCACGCTGGGGCCATCATTATTATCGACCTGAGCTTACCCAAGCTTATATCGAGGCAATCCAGGCGCCGCTCCAATCCCACCTTAATTTTCAAGGTCTTCGGATTGTCTTAGATCTAGCGTGGGGCGCAGCAACGCAGTTGGCTCCTACAGTTTTTGAGGCCATGGGGGCAGACGTGATTTGTTTGCATGATCAACCTGATGGTGACCGAATTAACGTTGATTGTGGATCGACCCATTTAGAGCCTTTGAAAGCCGCCGTTCATTTGCACCAAGCAGATATGGGATTTGCCTTTGATGGAGATGCAGATCGAGTCCTTGCTATTGATTCCCAAGGACGGACCGTAGATGGAGATTATATTCTCTATCTGTGGGGTAAAGCCCTGCAACAACAACAACAGTTGCCTGGGAATTTGATTGTGTCAACAGTCATGTCCAATTTAGGTTTCGAACTGGCTTGGCAGCAGCAGGGAGGCAGCCTCATTCGGGCAGCAGTCGGTGATCAAAATGTTCATGCAGAAATGCTCAACCACGGTTCAATGCTGGGGGGCGAGCAATCGGGTCATATTCTCTGCCCCTACTATGGTGTGAGCGGGGACGGTTTATTAACAGCGTTGCATCTCGCTGCCATTGTTTGTCAGAGCCAAACAAAATTATCGGACTTGGTGGATGATAGCTTTCAAACCTATCCCCAGATCCTCAAGAATGTTCGGGTAGAAGATCGCGATCGCAGATGCAATTGGCAAGACTGTCAGCCTCTACAGACGCTAGTGGATCAAGCAACTAATGAGATGGGTGACCAGGGCCGGATTTTGGTACGGGCTTCAGGCACAGAGCCTTTAATTCGAGTGATGGTTGAAGCTTGTCAACCAGAGATGGCAACCCAATGGACGAATCGGTTAGTGCAAGCGGTTGAAAAGCATTTAGGATAGGACCCTAAAGCATCACTAATTCGCCATCAACTTCCAATCGTTTATAGTCACTGAGGCTGACGTACCGATCGGCTAGCGTTTCGGCATGACTGGGGTCAAGCCAACCGAGTTCACGTAAAATGTGAATGGCGGCAGCATGTTTAGCTCGCTTAGCACCATCCTTGACCTTAATGGCTAGCCCCAGACCTTCACCAATCCGGCCCACACATTGCACCCCTTCGGCCCCCGATTTACTGATTAATTCTCCGGCAGCTAGAGTCATCAAATCTGTATCGAACTGACCTTGTCCAGCTACTAACGTGGGATGATGGATCATGGCGCGCATCACTCGTTCCATATTCAGATTATTCCCTGCACTCAACTGCGCATAGAGTGTCGCAATTTGCTCTAGTTGCATGAAGTAGGTCGGTACGCCGCAGTCGTCATGGGCTCTCATGAATTCCGCTGCTGGCATTTTTAGCAGCTCTGCCATTTGACTCAGAATCAACTGCTGAACCGGATGTTTAGTTTCCATGTAGGTTGACAAGGGCCAATGGCATTGCTGGCAAACGGCTAGCATGCCTGCATGTTTCCCTGAACAATTATGTTGTAAGGAGCTATCTAAACCCGGAGGTGTTGGACATTGCAAGGCCGTCGGATCAACGTCGCAGTGCCATAAGATATTAAACACTTGTCGAACCTGCTCCGCCGTATGTTGGTGCGACCCACACATAACAGCTAGATCCCGATCATTGAGATTAAAATGCTCCATCGTGCCGCTTGTTGTCACCGCTAAAGCTTGCACGGGTTTTAAGGCTGAGCGAATAAAGCAGGCCGTGTCCAGATGCCCGGCTATGGAGAGAGCCCGGCCTCTGGTATCGCAGACAACGGCTTCGGCTTGGTGTCTGGATTCAATAATCCCTTCCCGCAGTAGATGGATATTAAGTGCAGGGCTATGATTGCGTTTTCCCATAGTCATGGGTAAGACTCTAGCATTTGATGCCTATTGGGTAAATATGTTTTTGCAGGAGCTGACCCATTAATGAGGTGCTATCCATAGCCAAAGGCCAGATTCTATGAATAACGCCATGCCTAAGAACATCAAACTCCGCCGCAGCCGTTTCAAAATTGGCTGAACTTCGTAGGTGCCGATCAAGCGTTCTCGGGCAAGATCTTCGGAAGGTTTGGTCCAATATTGGCCGTCATACCAGCCCGTTTCTTCGTAGAAGATTTTTTCTCGGAGCAGGCGATCGCAAACATAAGACCAGCCTAAGTAAAGTCGTAATACCAGTAGCAACAGTATCCCTGTTACAGCAACTCCTAGCGTTAGCATCAATTGGCTCCAGGATTCCGTCAAGGAAAAACTAGTTGCTGCAAAAGGAGCAGCCAGAAGACTAAAAATACTCCCTAGGCCTAATCCTTGCTTTAGATAAGCCCGATCTTCTAAGGTTGCCCACCGAAAAAAGCAAGACTCCTGTAAACTTTGGTATTCTTGCAACGGCTGTTGCTCAATAGGTACAGGGCAATTAGGAGCGGGAACGTTCATGATTCACTTCAATTGATGCAGGGAAATAAGATGAACTCGAAACCAGCAAGGCCCATATCGCTAGACTATCTAACAGTTGTGTATAGCCTACCCTATTTACTCTAAACCCTTCTGGGTTGGTTCTGTTGTAGAAACCCCAGGATTGCCTCTTCCCGATCACAATGTACCGTGCTCAATTGAACGACGTCTTGACGAACAATCCAAATGTCAGAGGAATCTAAGGGAATATACAAGCCTCCCTCTTTTGACATCAATCGCATTCATGCCAACAATTGGATCAATGTTTAGAGAGCAGTTGGACCTATTCTTCCTAATATTTTAGAAAAATAGTGATGTAGCTTGGAGCAAGGATATAGTTAACGCAAAGCAAATAACCCTAATTAATAGGTGTAAAGCTCTAGCGTTATTTAGCGTGATATCAACCAGACGAGGTCATCATGGACTTGTTAACTCCCTTATTGGGCTCATCAAACAATTGAAATTCATGGTGTTTAAGGGCTGAGGTTTTGAAGTTTGAGCATCGCTAAACTGCTATAGAGATGGAAGGCTTGATCCCACTTACTATCTTCTCGTCGCAATAAATTGATATAGGACTCAAACTCCCCTAGCAACTCAAGCTGCTCAACGGCAGTGTCTGCAAAAGCTGTAAAGTCTGTCCAAAGGGTGGCATGGGGCAAGTTTTGGGTCAATAAAGTGGTTAAACCTCGCCAATTAGCCCAGGATGTCTCTCGATCAACTTCCGTGAGTGGAATCCCCTGGTTAAATTGATAGGCAGCATCGTAAAAGCGCAAAATACAACCTTTTTGAGGTAAGTGTAAGTCACAAAACTGCGCATGATCTTGGGTCTTTTCTTTACGCTGGAGTTTACCGCGGGGATCGCGATCTACAACTTCCTCGAAAATAGGCACCAGTCCTTCAACACGCTGCTTCACCTCAGACCATTCAAAGTGGAAGGAATAAGTTTGCTGAGCGCGGTGATCAGAAATGATTATTTCTGGAGAAGGTTGTAGGGAGTTGAAGTAACAAACCTGGTGAACTTGGAGCGTTTGTACCTGTGTGAGAGTGACCCCAAAATTAGGAATACCAGCCGCCTGTAGTTCTTGGCTGTACATCACTAATTCCCCGATGGCACCAATGCGATACAGGCGCCATCCCCGGCTAGGAATTAACATACGGGCTGTGTAGGGTTCAACCTGCATGATTTTGGCAAATTTAAGCGCGGCTTCCGCTTTCTCTTCTGGGGGCAAGGCTTCTAAGATCAGGACACCTGTTTGCGTCTGCTCAGGATCGGCTATGGCTTGGTTCAGTTTATCCTGGCGGATAGCTTGCTCTTGATCCTGTATTTCTTTGAGACCCCGACGAGCCGCTTGAGCAACTTTGGGGCCGTAGTCTTGTCGCAGGAGAGACCGGAATATTTGTTCAGCCTGTTCCCATTCCGACTGGGCGGATCGGAGTTGACCTAGATAGAGCTGGCCCCAAGGATCATTGCCAGGTAAGGCTTGAATCAGTTGAAAAGCGGTGTCGTAGTCTTGCTCCTCAAGTGCTACAGCGATTTCTTGCTTCATACTAGTCCCCCTTGTTGCACTGTTTGTAGTTCTAATTGCGCGATCGCAACCGAGACTGCCATACAGGTTGCAGTCACAGATCGTAAGGTTCTTCGGCCCAGGGACACCGCTTGATATCCTGCGGATTGGGCCTGATTTTTCTCCGTGTCTGTCCAACCGCCTTCGGGACCTACCATGACGGCAATGCCAGTATTCATAGATGTGCTGAGGCACTTGAGAAAGCTCGTCGCAGTGGGATCGATTTGGCAAATATATTTTTGCCAAGGATGGCTGTTTAGCAAGTCAGACTCTGCTATGACTTCTGTAAAGGTTATAGGGTCAAACACCTGAGGAATAAGTTGGCGGCGAGATTGCTCGGCAGCCTCGGTGGCAATGCGGCGCCAGCGTTGGATCTTGTGAGGACTGGGGTGCAGGAGAGTCCGCTGACTGATCAGCGGCACAATATGGCTAACCCCCAGTTCAGTGCTACTGCGCACCACTTGATCAAAATGATTCCCTTTGGGAGGAGCTGCCAACACCATGACTGGCATAGCTAGTTCCGTTTGCTCTTGAAGAGAGTGCAACATCATGGCCTGAGCTGGATGGGTTAAGAGTTCAGCGAGCCAGAGTTGGCCCTGGCCATTCATGGCAATAAAGCGATCCCCGTGACCTAATCGCAACACATCATAGAGGTAGTGTTGTTGTTCTGCATTCAAGTAAATGGATTGACCCTGAAGTTGCTCTGGTGCGATCGCGAGTCGCTGCAACTGCCCTGCTGGTTTGTTCACAGGTTCTTAACCATCCTAGCGTGAGTATATATAGCCACTACATAAAGTATTAAACCCAAAAAACAAGAATGATCGATCTCTTAAGGGTACTGTCACGATTCCGAACCATCTTGGACGGGATGCTTCCTAGACTGCCAGCATGCTCAAATCATGTTTTAGATCATTAGCCTGTGGCCAAATGCAATAGGCCATATTGTGAGTCTGACTGATACGAATTTATCCCCGCCATAACTCGTTCCTTTATGAATGGCAACAAGGCGTGTGAGGGCTTGGGAGTTGTGCTATTTTGTAAAGGTTGTCTATACTTCACACATCTGAGAATTCGGGTGTTTCTGTTCAGCAGTCGCCAATCAGAAATGCACTCAGATGGAGGTTGAAACCCGAATAGGAGAAAAAAATGCCCGTAATTAGTTTGGCTCAAATGCTTGAGTCAGGAGTCCACTTCGGCCATCAAGCCCGGCGTTGGAATCCCAAAATGGACCCTTATATCTTTACTGAAAGAAATGGGGTTCACATTATCGATTTGGTGCAAACAGCCCAATTGATGGATGAAGCGTTCAACTACGTCCGGTCTGCATCTGAATCCGGCAAAAAGTTTTTGTTTGTCGGTACCAAGCGTCAGGCGGCTGGCATCATTGCCCAAGAAGCGGCTCGGTGCGGCGGATATTATGTCAACCAGCGGTGGTTGGGAGGAATGCTGACCAACTGGGCGACCATCAAAACTCGAATTGAGCGTCTCAAAGACTTAGAAAGACGGTATGAAAGTGGCATCTTCGATCTTTTACCAAAGCAAGAAGCCTCAATGTTGCGCCGCGAACTCGACAAACTGCAGAAGTACCTCGGCGGTCTTAAGCAAATGCATAAGATCCCGGATGTTGTGGTAATCATTGATGTCCGTCGAGAATATAATGCTGTGCAGGAATGTCAAAAACTAGGACTACCGATTGTGTCCTTGTTAGATACTAACTGCGATCCAGATTGGGTGGATATTCCAATTCCAGCCAATGACGATGCTATTCGTTCCATTAAGCTCATTATCGGTAGGTTAGCCGATGCGATTTATGAAGGGCGACATGGGCAAGTCAGTGCTGAGACCTTCGAAGAGGATATTCCCTCTGCCATTGATTTTGAGGATGAAGAGCCAGCCGCAGAGCCAGCCGCAGCGGTAGAGGCTGCCAGCGAAACACCTGCCGAACCCGTTGTAGAAGCTACGACTGCCAGCGAAACACCTGCCGAACCTGTTGCAGAAGTTACGACTGCCAGCGAAACGTCAGCAGCACCCCCCGCGGCAGAAGCGGTCGAAGAACCCGAAACGCCTCCTGTTACCGAGGGAGCAGAAACGGCGGCTGAATAACGCAGTCTCTTTTTCCCTGGACACCTAAGCTAAGCAACAATTGTGGCGTATTCTTAGGTGTCCCTTAATATTTAAGCTTCAAGATAAACACCATCACAGATACACCGAGAAAGAACCATGGCAGCAATATCAGCAAAAGATGTTAAGGAACTGCGTGATAAAACTGGCGCAGGCATGATGGACTGCAAGAAAGCCTTGCAAGAGACAGAGGGCGATAAAGAAAAAGCGATCGCTTACTTGCGCAAAAAGGGTCTGGCGTCGGCGGGTAAAAAATCCGGTCGCCTCACGGCTGAAGGCTTGGTAGACAGTTATATTCACTTCGGTGGCCAAATTGGTGTGTTGGTGGAAGTGAACTGCGAAACAGACTTTGTGGCTCGGAATGAGGCTTTTAAAGAGTTAGTCCAAGATATTGCCAAGCAAATTGCAGCTTGTCCCAATGTCCAGTACGTAGACATTGATGAAATTCCCCAAGATTTTGTGGATAAAGAAAAGAGTGTAGCGATGGGCTCAGACGCTCTGAAGGGTAAACCAGAAGCTATCAAGGAGAAAATTGTCCAAGGTAAGTTGGACAAAACCTTGAAAGAACTCTGCTTACTCCATCAACCCTATATCAAGGATCAAAGTATTACGGTTCAAGAGCTATTGAAGCAGTCTATTGCCAAGCTAGGGGAAAACATGAAGATTCGACGCTTCAGCCGCTTTGTCTTGGGAGAAGGGATTGAAAAAGTCGAATCCAACCTAGCTGAAGAAGTTGCCGCTCAAACTCAGTCTAAGACGGAACCCAAAACAGAAGAACCTAAAACAGAATCCGAGCCTGGAGAGAAAAAGGCTGCTGCCACCAAGAAGAAAGCATCCAGTAAGAAAGGCAAGAAAAAATAGGCGGGAGCAGTGCTGTCTGCTGGGGGAAACGATGGTCCCAGAAATTACACAAATCCAACAAAGTCTGGAGCAACTCAGCCAAGATACGATTGAACTGGCGCATTCAGCCCGCGATCGCTATGGACAGTACCTGACAATATTGGGACCTGCTGTGGCCCAGAAACTTGTGCTGGCAAGCTATCATCTTTGCACCCAGGTTTATCCTGAAGCTTTTTTACAGTTGTCACTGAACCAGCAACAAGCGCTACAACAGGGTATACAACAGCTAGGTCAGAAACTGCAAGCGTTATTAACAGATGTTTTACAGCCCCTCGACCACTGGCAGGAGACGGCAGGTCGTGAGCCCGAACCATTGATGGCTCTGCTACAAGAGATGGAGCAAGCCATCTTAGATGCTTTTCGCCAAATTTCCCAACAGGCCAATCAGCTCTTGCAGGAACATCAGATTATCAACATTACGTCTATGGATCTGTTATTTGACATCGCCAGCAAAGCAGCAGAACAAGGGCGTTCTATTACTAGTGCACCCCACTTGATTAAAGCCTTGATGGATAACCAAGACGAAGCGTCCACAGAGAGCACAACAGATCCGATAGTGGCTATTTTTTTACAACTATCGGATTTAGAGTTTACGGATACTGAAGTCATGAACGAACGTCATCAGTTACGTCAACTCTGGCAAACCCTCAAGTCCTTGCAGGCATCTTATCTCCAAAAGCAGCAGGAAAAAATGATTGCAGAAGCCACTGCTGCTTGGCGAGCGAGTTGGTTCCCTGTCCAAGAACAATAATTTGGGTCTGCTCCTCGTCTTATAGCGATAAGAAAGGTAAATAGTTCTAGCATGTCACTCAAATCTCTCCCAAAATTCTGACAAACCGGCTGATATAGGCCTGATATGCAAGGGTAATGGAGTAACTCTCATGGTGCGTTTCAAAAAGCTATCATCACTGCTCATGGGTGGAACGGCTATCGTGCTAGCCGGACTCGTTCCACCTCAAGTCGGCTTGGCCGACTCTCCTGCTTACCCCAAAACGGTTCAAGTCAAACCGGGCGGTGCTAGTATTTTTGCCCAACCCAAAAGTTCGGGCGAGGTCATTGGCGAGTACAATGCGGGCGTGATTCTGGCTCCATCCTTGCGAGTTTATAGCAATGAAGGGCAAATCTGGTTGAAAATAGGAGATCATTGGGTGCCAGGAGCGTCATTGAAGGTCATTGAAGCATCTGAAACGACGGCAGGTACGTCTGAGACTATGGCAGGGTCTGAAACGACGGCAGATACGCCTCCTGCGGCCACTAAAGGATCTGCAACTGTCTCAGATACCTTCGAGGTCCCTGAACCAGCTCCCAGTCAGCCTCCGGCTGCACCACCCGCGGGGCAACCCTTGCCGCCCCCGACTCCAACTAAACCTCAAACACGCTTAGCAGAGGTAACGGCCGCAGATCCAAGCATTGCCATCAATGTCCGGGAGCAGCCTAGTACCTCGTCCAAGGCTGTATTAGCCGTCAAACCTGGCGAAAAAGCCGAGATCCTAGAGCAACGATTGGGGGAAGATACTTATACCTGGTACAAACTCAAATTTCCAGACCAGGGGGCTGAAGGATGGATGCGGGGAGACTTTGTCCAAGTCAACGAAGTTAATGCTACACCGCCCGAGGCCAAAACTCCATCTTCTGCTTCCCAGCCGCTCAACCCTGGATCAATTACAGCCCCGTCGGATATCGCGGTCGTTTTGCAGGCCAAACCTGCTCAAAAAACAGAGACAGAATATCGGGTAATGTCGGGACAGAAAGTCGAAATATCCCAGATGACTAAGGGAGAGGATGGTCTAGCATGGTATGCAGTCCAACTGATTGATAATAATGAGGCAAAAGGCTGGGTCCGGGGGGACCAAGTTCGCCTATTAGCGAGCTATGCAACCCCAAAGTCGGCTAAGTTGAGTGCGCCCCCTGGGCAGGTTGTCAACTTCCATGCTCAACCGACCGGAGAAAGTCCGTTGCCGATCCGAGGCGTCTCAGGAGAGAAAGTAGATGTACTGAAACAGGCAAAAGGAGATAATGGTTATGCTTGGTATTCCGTCAAAATTTCTGATAAACCGAGTGCTCAAGGTTGGGTGAAGGGAGAATATCTACGGTTAGGGCTGTAGATTTTAGGTTGCAGTATTCTGTAAATCAGAGAAGAAATAGCTTGAATTAGGGAGAAACGGCAATCGTTACAATATTTGCCCAACGATCTCAGGCCAATTCCTATTGACTGACTTGTATGGCTGACGCCTTCAAGGTAAAACCACCCTGTTCGTAAGACTATCGCCTTGGGGAAGCATCACTACCAGAATCTACAATTGTCAAAGATAAGCGCCAACGGAACACAGTTGCATCGGTTTTAAGAGACAGTCATTAACGCATCGGGGGTTACCGCTACCCAGCGAGAGGGTTCAGGGCTGATGACGTTGTGAGCAGGGGGCTTGTATACATAAAAATATTGGGAATGACCTGGATGAATAGAGGACTGCTGACCCCGCCGCCGCTCGATATCGTTTCCACACTTTCGAGTGGACGGATTTTAGTGGTCATTCTGGCTGGACTTTTGTTTGGCATGGCATTCCAGTTGCTGTTAGCCAATCTAGGAGTTGCGATTGGCCTGTCGGTGTTCAATTTGAAGCCGAGCCCTGATGCTTCTACCCGGTCCGATCAATCCAGTGGTTCCGATCTGAACGTAGTCGCGATTGTGGGCATCGCTGCAGGGTTAGCCATTATGCTCTCTATTGATGGGGTGTTATTTGCCGCTTGCTTTCTGGCCGTTAAGCTAAGTCAAGTCAGTGATCCGTGGCTGGGAGGAGTGCTGGGACTTTTAATTTGGTCTGTTTATCTAATTTTGTTGACTTGGTTGAGTACCTCGGCAGTAGGGACAGTCGCCGATACCCTATTAGGGTTTACCAGTACTGGATTACGACGGTTATTCATGGCTGTCCGGCAACTGTTTATATCAGAAGCAACTTCAACGCCTAACGAAGTAGAGGATGAAGAAGTTGTTGCGATCGCGAAGCAGCAAGCTCTCCAAGCTATAGAAGAAATTGATCTGAGAACAGTTTTTGAAGAGGCGGTGGCACAGTCAAAATCAGAAAACACTGTTTGGATTGCTGACGCGCTTGAGGAGATTGAAGGCACCTTAGAGAATAGACAGACAATTGATCCTGATCAGATTGTAGAGTTGCTACAAAAGAACACCGATGTACCCCAAGCAAGCCTTGATCAGATTCGCCATCAGCTCAGTGATCTTTGGCAAAATCTCCAGGAACAGACGCTGCAACCCGACGTGGTCGCAGACCTTAAACACTTTCTGCAAACAGCTGATCCCTCTGACTTCCAAACTGACACTTTAGAAAACAAGCTTGTTCAGTTAGAGACTCCCCAAGCAGCCCAACTCATGACTGGGCTACAAAATATTGATATTAAAAAGTTATTTCGCACGGTGCTGTGGCGGGTTGATTTATCTGATTGGGATGTGCAGAGAATTTGGCAGCTACTGCAATCGACACAACAGCAGTTTATGGATACTCCCTTAACCCAGCAGCCTGCGAATATTATCCAAATGGATATCGAGGACTATCTCTTAAATACTCCGGCCTGGAATTTACAACCAGAGGTGCTCGACGTCGACTTCAAAGAAGTTATATTCGACCCTGAAGCTGCACCAGAGCTAGTTCATCAGCAACTGAGGTTGCTCAGTGTTGACCAGTTTCGTAACATTCTCCAGCAAAGGGACGATTTGCCCGCTGATCGGCAAACTGAAGTTGCGCAGTCTTTAGAAGCAGTCTTACAAAGTATTCAAGATCAAGTACAACCGTCTCAGGAGCCTGAACAGGAGCTTGAAAACCTTGATCCTGAAACCATCAACTACATTCAACAGAAACTGGAATCCTATCTCCGGTACACCTCTCTCAACAAACTCAATCCTGAAGGGATTGCACAAAAACTGAACACTTTAATCGGAGACACCCAAATTCAACCCGCAATCCTACGTCAGCATTTGCCAGAGTTAGAAGCAGATGCTTTGCAAGACATTCTTAGCCGCCGCCAAGGTTTGAAGTCTAAGCAACGTCAACAGCTCTTGACTAGCATCCTCGACACTTGGCAGCACCTTCTCTCAGATCCTGATTTGCCTGAGACGACTGCTCCTTCTGTGCAACAGCGAGTCAAGGCCATGATTGTTGAAAGTTTAGAAGAGATAGATGGCGAGACAGTTACTTTGGAAGACCTCAAGCCCCATCTAGTGCAACTCATTGATCGGCCTACCTCAGGCTTAAGCTCGTTCAATCAATATCTGGGGCAACTCGACTGGATAGCGCTAGCACAAGACCTACAACGAGAACACAATCTCAGTCCATCTTCGCTCAATTCAACCTTGAGTTGGTTGCAAGACGAATGGCAGCAAGTCGCTAGGGTTCCCCGTCGTTGGGCCCGTCGAACTCAACGATCTGCCCAGGATTGGCAAAAACAACTGCAAAATTATTTGAAGTACCAGGATCGATCGGCTTTGAAAAAGACCGAATCCCTAGAACAAGACTTGCAAAATCTTCTAGATGAGGTCAAAGATTGGTCATCGGCGTCGTCCTTAGAGCCCAATTCATCCCTATCCTGGTCTTGGCCTCAACAATTCACTCTACCAGACCAAGCTGCTATTGTGGCTATCCTCGACGAAAGACGCGATCTGACCACTGCGGAGATCGATCAAATCGCGTCTCAACTAACCTCGGCATGGCACAAGTTCGTAGACGAAGCCCAACGTCTTCAGCACCAGGCCCAATCGTCTGTGGATGATGTGATTAAAAGCCGGTCGAAGACCATTACCCAAGTCCGTAAAGCCTTAGATTCAGTGTCTATACCAACGCCAGATCCCAGCCAGCTACAAGCAGATCTAGGTCAGTTTCTTAGTCTTCCAGAATCGGAGCTAGAAAAACTGGGCAACAACCTACGGTCTTTGGCCAAAAAGGCACCTACGGCCATTTTAGAGGATACATCTGTGCAAAAAGTGCGCGATCGCATCTCACATCTCACTCAATCAACCTTAGATCATATTACTGACACACTTGGTGACCTCGAAGATAGTGTTAGCCATCAACTGATTGACCGAGCTAAAGTCTTGCAAGATCAACTGTTAGCGCAAGTTGATCAAGTGCAAGCGGAAGTCGAACAACAAGCGACTGAGCTGAAAGCACAAACCCAACGTCAGGCTGACAAAGTGCGTCAGTCGGCTGCGATCGCAGCTTGGTGGCTGTTCGGTATTACCTTTACCTCTGGCTTAACTTCAGCATTATCAGGGTTTCTAGCTATCCGGGGCATCAGATGACTTACACCTAGATGAGTTGATCGTAGAAGTAATGGCAGAGATGGACTGCAAATTAGCGTAGCAATGCCGAAGGCAGTTGATCCCATTCAGAGGGTAACTGGTTGCTCTGTATTTGCCTGACCACAGATTGCTTACAATCAGCCACCATGCGCTGATCATTGTCGCTGGGTTGATTCAACTCAAACAGGGACGACAAACCGATGTTCATTTGCTCGTGACTTTGTTGCATAGAAGAGAGCACGACACCAGACACAACCTCAGTATTATTGTTGAGCTTGCCAACAAAACACTGAAATTCTGATCGGGGGTAATAGTAAGCTCCTAGCACAGTGTTACCATGCTGTTCGAAGACAATATATCCTTGGCCTAATTGGCCCGGCTGTTCCGCCTGTCCGTACACAGCCAACTCTTTCTGTTCACTGACAGCAGCCTGGTTCGGTTGGACCGCTTGACTAGGCATAGCCAAAGCACAAAGGCTACCTACTCCTAAGCTCAGAGCAATCAGACTTTTTAGGGGAGTATGGGTCAAGTGGGTAGGGACAGAGGATATATTCATGGTTATTTTATCTGGTTTAGAAATAAGCCTTTTAGAGACTGGATGACGGCTGGGGTTTAGGAGGCAACCGTAAAATTAAAATCAATGCAGCCCGGTTGATGGGCACGAAACTATAAATCAGAAGGGCTATCGGGTGAGATCTCTATGCCCTGGGTTACTTTCAATTTTTGCTGCTCAGAAATCAAATCTCGGAGTTCATTAATATCCACGCCAATACTCTGGCAGGCATTTTGGACCGCGTCTAAGAATTGCTCATGACTGTCACCGTAACCGCACTGTTGAGCGGCTACGGTTATACCGTTTTTAGCATTTGCTTTCGCACAGTCAATGAGTGCAATTCCGTCCAAAGGGGCTGAGGCTGTCATAAGTTTTATGCTCCTAGTTTGAGTATTGATGGCTTAAAGATGCTGTCTATATCTATGAAGAAGGGATTAAGTCGGTTCAATTGTGGTGCCAATCATCTTCTCCACTTCAGATCGAGATAGATAGGACCAAGGCATACCTGGTCTGGGAAGCGTAAGTCCTTCCCGTTGATTTTGGAGGGGGATTTTACGAAACTCTCCCAACAGATCCAAAGGTTTGGGGGTATGAGCGAGCCAGCACGTGCGATCGGGGTCAAGTTTGTACTGATCCGTTGCCCCTTCAGCAATGGATTGCAGACGCTTGATGGCTAAGGTTTCATCTTCACTTTCAGAGTTCTCAACGATGACTACATCAAAATTTGGCCTGCGATAAATAATTAATTGACATGAAGAATCCTGCTGGTCAATTCCTACAAATGAATAAGTCACTTTTTCAGGAGACATAAAAGAGTCTGGCTCTGAACAATATAAAACAGTGGTTGTTGAATACGAACTAAATTCTGGGAACAATGAATGAGGTCACAGGCAACTCTCGCAATGCTGGTGAAAAAACTACAGCAACTTCTCGATGCTTGAAAAGATACTCTCCGCAATCAGCTAGATCGTCTAAGCCAATCCAGGTCAGCCCAATTTCAGCGATCATCCAAACTGCGATTGAGACCAGTAGTTTTTGCCAACGAATGTTCATGATCTTCATAGGGTGCCATGCCTATCTACACCCTGCCCTAAACTCAACCAACAATGTCATAGTTCCAGTGTAGGCAAACGATTTTCGCGATACATCAGGCTACAGATGGAGTTCGCACGTTAGACTCATCTATCCAGAGAGATAGTTACTAGATAAATTTAAGTGTCGGGCCAATCGCTATTCTGGGGAAGTTTGCACTCCCTCAACGGTTTTTGGCACAAGCATTGCAGGGATGGCTTATTAAACAGACGTAATTAGAAATTTCTAACGTACTCTTAGCTTCATTTCGAGTGAACCGCGATCGCAGTCCAGCGGCCAAGCCTTCTTTGCTGCTATCGAGTCGATGACCATCATGCTCAAAGTTCAGAATCGAGGATGTGCTATGGCTCAGGAGCATTCCACAAATTTCTTCTGAATAAACGGCGAAGTCATTGCCGCCAGCAATCCACCGTAGTCTAAATCAAATTTAACCTCACTACCTACTTTCAAAGGAACATTCTTGCTGTCGAGCACAACATGATCGCTACTTGATCCAAGTATTTCCAAGTCATCGTCTGGCTTGAGACTAGAAGTCTGTACATCTTGGCGTCCTAGAGCAATAAGCACTCTATGATGGATGCCTCGATCCAGAAAGGTAGGGATATTCCCAAAAGCATCCTGGCCAATTTCACCGTCAGGTAAAGATGGCTTCTGCTTGGACTCAATCACTTCGGCAATCAACTTAAAAGCATTAACGTGCAAGCCAGGGATAGGCTCTCGATGAACCGTTTCACAGCCCAACAGAATCGACTCACCGATTCGGAGGTTATTGATCCGCTCAACCTTTGAGGCAGATTTATACCACTCATAGTTAGCTGAATTTCCCCCCGATACTATCGGTAAATTCATGTGAAATTCTTTCTCAAGCGCATCTGTTAATACTGAAAGTTCGTGCATCTTTTGAATGTTGGGCTTAATGCCGCCATAACAAGCTAAATTGCAGCCAATACCAATGATATGAATATTTGCTAGGTGAAAGGTTTGCTCAATAAACTGGGTTAGGTTGCAAGGGAGTATCCCTTCTCGCAAGTCTCCTAGCTCCACCATCACGATGATTTGATGAATTTTGTGTTGTGCATGGGCGTAATGATCAAGTTGGCTGACCGTCTCCATCTCTGTATTGAGACTGATATCCACATGTTTGACAATTGATTCTGCCTGACTCAAAGCCGTTCGCAATAAAACAAACCGGGTTAAAATACCGGCATTTTTCATCTTGATAATATTGTCGAGGCGGGAATCGGCAATAAATTTAACTCCACCTTGCAACATTGCTGTTGCGATCGCAGGTTCTCCCAAAATTGCTTTAGAGACGCCCATGAGCGAAATACCTTTTTGCCCATACCATTCAGATAGGATTCGGGCATTGTGCTGTATTTTCGATAGGGTGATTTCTATTCTGGGTACCAATGCCTTCATTTGTCTCTATCTAGACTGATATCTATCCAGACATTGTGCCTAGCGGATGGCTAAAGCGGGTATTGACAAACCTTGGCGTTGGAGTTTTTGCCGGAGCATGGGGAAATGCTCAGTTAGCGTGTAAACAAGCTTTTGGCATCCGTAGCTCAAGACATCAGTCGTTGGCAACCGCAAATTATGCTCATAGTCCGAAATGTATGCTGCAATATCTACATCGGATAAGTTTTCGTGACTGAGGGTAATGGCCAGTACCTGAGATTGCGAGATCGCTTCAATCAGTTGAATTTCACTCGCTAAAGTGGGCATCACAAATTGCGGAAAATCACACCGAGATTTGCGGCCAGGAGGATGTTGAAGGATAACACCGTCGGGCATACAGCCCTTGAGAATACCGAGAGAACTCATAAAGGCGGGGTGGCTAACCGCACTTTGCCCTTCAACTAAAATAATATCGGGATGCTCTATTTCGTAAGTCCGAACAACAGCATTCTCTATTTCACCAATCACAAATTGGGAAACCATTGCGTCAATAGAGGCTCCATACTTCGCACCCTGCATTAAGCCAGTTTGGCCCGTTGCCACCATTACTGATTTTAATCCCTGGCCATTCAAGGCTTTGTTTAACTCTACTGCGGTCGTCATTTTGCCGCAGGCACAATCAGTGCCCAACACAGCAATGATCGGCACATCGACTCGTGATATTTGCCCAGTATAAACATGCAAATCTGATAATTTGGGTGGTTTTCTGATATCTCTAATTTGGATGCCAAACTGTGCAGCAACACGCATGAATTCCTGATCGTCAGAAAAGAATTGATGCAGCCCATTAACAATACTCATGCCTTTCGACATTGCTTCAATGATCAAATTTCTCTCTGCTATCGAGATAGTCGCTTCCAAAGGAGCTTTCCCATAAATATAACAATTGGGAATCTCTGCCAATTGGCTCAATGCTTCATGCAAATTGCTAAAGATGGGAATATTTTTGTGCTTATCTCCTAGCACCTCTCCCGCATCCTGGCCTGCTAAAGTACTGTCAATAACCCCAAGAATAGTATAGGTTTCAGAGTGTCGAATTAGCCCAGACGCAGTTTTCCCATCAACTAAGCCAAATTGTTTTTCACAATAAATTAAAGCTGTTTCTTTTTTCATCGTTATCCAGTTTGTTTCCTTTACTTTGTCTTACCTCTATCGCCAATCAGGAAAATAAGTGGCATGACAGGAAGAAACAAGTAAGTGATATGTTTTTTGAAAATTATCGAAAAATTGTAATTTCAGTAACTCTTTAAATATAGAGTTCGACCTATATTTTAGGCATATATGGAATACAGTATAGCCAGCATATAGCTACTGATGAGCAGGCTCATCACTAATGCATGAGTTTGCCCCTTTAGCATGTAGTTCAACCCAAGCAATTCGTCGAAAACTGACTGCTCGTGACATTGAAGACCTAGAAATCCCAGAGGCAGATACACATAAAGTGACGTTGGAAACATCTGTGTTCAGAATGCTTTTTACTTTGCAAATCTGCATTCTATTATTGCAATAAGCAACAATATGATCTCCAGGTTGGATATCAACGGCTTGTACTTTCAATCGCTTATTGATCCTGTAAATAAATAAATGTTATGAGTAAAAATCAGGACCTCTATTCAAGATTTGGCATGGGTTTAGACTGGCGTCTCTTGATGGCAATAACTACAACGCCAGTAAAGACAATCCGAACTCATATGTCGGAGTAAAACACCAGAGCAGCAACAACAGTTCCGTCTTGTTTGCATGAGTGCTTCATGCTCATGAGGCATACTTGCTTGATTTGAGTCAACATCAGATTGAGCCAAGCTTTTGATTGAGCTAACCAACAAAGCTTTCATTTTAATGACCTGTAGTTTGATGTCTTCTGCAAGGTTGACAATAATTCACTGGAGTAAACTATTCAGACCTTTAATCAAGGCCAAACAGCATCTTTACGAATCCTAGTCGTACTTATTTTAGTTTTATTAGATAACAAAAGGCGGGCAGAAGCGACCTCAATCAAATGCCTTTATCCATTGTGTTTGTTATCTTTGTAATACTTTATGCAGAATAAAGTGCTGTAGCTTATAGCTGCCAAAGAGAAAACCAAAGACTTCCCTAGAAATGAGCAGAATTGACTTTTTAGGGGAATCATATTTTAAGTTATTTAATCATATCTTTAAATTCGTAAACTTTCTGTTAACTTAAGCTAAGCTTCATGGTCTTAACCTCTTTCACAAGATCTATTTTGCTGCATTTGGTATAGGGGCGATCGCAACAAAATTATCCCCGGTGCACACGATCACTGTGAGATCTGAGCAATCTTTCTAGCGAAAGCATGAATTTTTGGCCAGAACTGTTGACCACGCACTACACTAAAGACACCAACCCCTGTCGATGGAACCAATTCAACATGCAGCAAGCGACTGACCATGAACTACTCGCTAAACGTGAGAGAAATCGGAGTAAAAGGGTCATGGCGTTAAGCTCTGTGGAATATAAGCCACAAGATCGCGAACTTGAGCGCAAGCGTTTAGAGCAACAAGAAAACGCTCGGGAAATGCGGCGATTAGACGCAATCGAACGCAATCAGACCTAGGCTATACAGCAAGATCTGGCTCGGACTACCTTTGTTGTGATGGGTTTATCCCCCCACAAATTTGACAGAGTACCCCAATTTTTTGAGGGAGTCTGCCAGCTTTTGCCGATGATCCCCCTGGACCTCGATTTCAGAGTCTTTTAGGGTTCCGCCTGCGCCACATTGGGCTTTGAGCTTTTTAGTTAGGTCTGTTAAAGTGGCGGGTTGAGATTGAAACCCACTGATGATTGTGACGGTTTTACCCTTGCGCCCCTTACGCGAAACCTGGATCTTTAAGGGTTGCTGAGAAGGTGGTGGATCGGGTCGTGATCTTGGATCGGGGGCAGGTGGGTTGCCAAATTCCCTATAAACCTGACGGTCAGATTGAGGACGCTGTTTTTTACCCATGGAAATTGATCTTAATCCAGTAATGATCTCAAATACCTGCTCTCATCGGTCCCTAAACCCCTTCCAGAATTGAGATAAAATTGGAGTCCGATGTTTTTCTTTGACTACCTCCATCATGAGCCAAGGCACGCTGTTTGATAAAGTTTGGGACTTACACACGGTGGGTACGCTTCCCTCTGGTCAGACACAACTGTTTATTGGGTTGCACCTGATCCATGAAGTGACTAGTCCCCAAGCCTTTGCCATGTTGAAGGAGCGGGGATTAAAGGTACTGTATCCGCAGCGGACCGTGGCTACGGTCGATCACATTGTGCCGACCGAAAATCAGGCTCGTCCCTTTGCCGATAGCCTAGCAGAGGAAATGATGCAGGCCCTAGAGCAGAGTTGTCAAGAGCACAACATTACCTTCCATGATATTGGATCGGGGAAACAAGGCATTGTCCATGTGATTGCCCCAGAACAAGGGTTAACCCAACCCGGAATGACGATTGCTTGCGGTGATAGCCATACTTCAACGCATGGAGCATTTGGTGCGATCGCATTCGGAATTGGCACTAGTCAAGTCCGAGATGTGCTGGCCTCCCAAACCCTGGCCCTTGCCAAACTCAAAGTTCGGAAAGTGGAAGTGAACGGTCCCTTACAACCCGGCGTCTTTGCCAAAGATGTGATCCTGCATATTATCCGCACCCTAGGCGTCAAAGGCGGCGTCGGCTACGCCTATGAATTTGCCGGAACCACCTTTGAGCAAATGAGTATGGAAGAGCGGATGACCGTCTGTAATATGTCCATTGAGGGGGGTGCCCGCTGTGGCTACGTCAACCCAGATCAAGTTACCTTTGATTACCTCAAAGGTCGAGCTGGCGCCCCCAAAAATGCAGACTGGGATAGTGCTGTAACGTGGTGGACAAGCATTCGCAGCGAGGCTGAGGCGACCTACGATGACGTGGTGGTGTTTGATGCTGCTGATATTTCGCCCACTGTCACTTGGGGGATTACACCGGGGCAAGGCATGGGCATTGATGAAGCCATTCCGACCCTAGATCGGTTCGAAGATGCCGATCAACCTCTGGCATCAGCAGCCTATGAGTATATGGATTTGCAGCCGGGTCAACCCATTCAAGGCACAAAGGTGGATGTCTGCTTTATCGGCAGTTGTACCAATGGCCGCCTCAGCGATTTACGAGAAGCGGCCCAGTTCGCCCAAGGCCGACAGGTGGCTGCGGGCGTCAAAGCATTTGTAGTACCAGGGTCAGAGCAAGTCAAACAAGAAGCCGAAGCCGAAGGGTTGCATCATATTTTTGAGCAAGCTGGTTTTGAGTGGCGAGAACCAGGCTGCTCCATGTGCTTGGCTATGAATCCCGATAAACTCCAAGGACGGCAGTTAAGTGCATCTTCCTCGAATCGTAATTTCAAGGGCCGACAGGGATCAGCGTCGGGACGAACGTTACTCATGAGTCCGGCGATGGTGGTTGCGGCGGCAGTCAAGGGCCAGGTTTTTGATGTTCGTGAGTTGCCTTAAATCCTTTCTCTGTCGGCTTCTTAGTGAACTGAGAGCTAACTGATTCAGCCCATTTGTATAGATGAGTTTTCCCCCAATCTCCCTCTGCAGATAGGCGTCGATTGAGTAGGTAAATCTTTAAGGTTTAGAGTACTAGAAATCAGTACTTTTGCTCATCTCGATATAAAATCTTGTTGTGAAATATGGACGCATCACCTGCAAATACTTTAGGAACTCTAAAGGTATTAGTCGCTGAAGATTATCCAGATAGCCGGGACTTTATGCAGATGCTGCTGGGAGATATTGTCCAACGTGTGGATACAGCCCAAAATGGGCAAGAAGCACTGGAGCGATTAGCGATGGGTCAATACGACGTTGTCCTGATGGATTGCCAAATGCCCAGAGTAGATGGTTATGAGGCCACCCGAATTCTGCGGCAACGAGAAGGACAACAACGACATACCGCTATCATTGGATTAACGGCCAATAGTCAACCGGGTCATCGTGAGAAATGTCTGGCGGCAGGTATGGACGATTATCTGACCAAGCCTGTGATTGTCGGGGATTTGCTCAGTGCAATGATCAAGGCGACCCGCTGAGTTGATGGTAACTCAGACTCCAGCCCAGCGCTGGTGATGCAAGAGTTGGTCTGAGAGGTATCTTGAACCGTTACAGATCTGCTGAAGCTTGAAAGCTCATCCACAGAATCTACTAAAGTGAATGTTAGCTTCACTTTAGTAGTAGGATTTTCGATTGATTGCCACTGCATTTCCAGATCCACCCAGCTCTTTGGTCCTACAGTTGCTGTTGGTGGGCCTGTGGCTAGCGATTGTGATCGGTAGTGCTGAATTATTAAAGCGATTCGTCTCGACCGATCCAGAAATTACCCGTAAAGTGGTCCATATTGGCACAGGTAATATTATTTTATTGGCTTGGTGGCTGGATATTCCTGCATGGGTGGGGATTTCAGCTTCAGTGATTTTTAGTATTGTGACCTTGCTGTCTTACCGGTATCCGATTCTACCGAGTGTCAGTGGTGTGGGGCGCAAGAGCTTAGGCACTTTCTTTTATGCGTTAAGCATCGGTATTCTGATGGCTTGGTTTTGGCCCCTGAGGTTGCCCCAGTATGCAGCCATTGGTATTTTGATTATGACTTGGGGCGATGGCCTAGCTGCCCTCATCGGTCAACGATTTGGCCGACATCCCTATCAAGTCTGGGGGATGAACAAAAGCTGGGAGGGCTCTCTAAGTATGGTGGGGGTGAGTTTCTTAATTATTTATGCCCTGCTCTGGATTGTGCAGGGCAATGTGATGGCGACTTGGGTGTGTGCGATCGCACTATCGATCATTGTCTCCACCCTGGAAGCGTTTTCCAAGTGGGGTATTGATAATTTAACGGTCCCCATTGCCAGTGCTGCCATGTGCTTTGTGCTCAATGAGTTTTGGCTAATATAAACCTAGTGAGAGAGGCAAAATTTTGGGACAGTTTGCACGATCCTGGGCGGCAAAGTGGTTTTTCTTTTTTCTGACAGGTGCGATCGCAGTTTATATTTTGCGGGGATTAGAGGTTATTACTTTTTTTCCTGGCTTTGTGATTTGGGGCCTGGTGTTGCTAGCGATCCTCGCAGGTCTGGTAGCAGCGTTAGAAAACTTGCGCTGAAATTCGATTATTGTTAAGCCCCAGCAATCTCTGACTCAATAACAATGGTGACCTGTTGGCAATTGTGTGTCAGCTTCAGGGTTAGTAGGCTCTGACTTCCCGAAGATGACGATGCACCTTTAAGCCCCAAGCAGTAGAGGGCTTAAAGGACGCTTCTATTTAGTTTAGTGGGCGAGATCGTAGGGGTTCTTGACACCATCTACACTATGAACAAAAGGCTGTACAACTTTGTAACTGCCATCCGCCTTACTGACTAGGAAATCTATGTCGTACTTGGTGCCGGTTTTAGGGTCCACAAAATCTGCACAACTGGTATATAAGTCACCTTGATTACTCACGTCAGCGTGGAAGCCATCTGGATATTTCTCACTTTTGGCTAATTGGAGTTGCAGAATTTTGCCCTCATAAATGATGGGCATCAGCTCATCATCAGCGGTGAGTGTCTGCACATACTCCTTCATGGAATTTTGAACTGCAGTTTTCTCATCTGCTGCTGTAGCAGGCTGAGCAGCAGGTTGCTCACTTGTTTCGGCGGCAATGGTCTCAAAGTTTTTGCTCTGGTTAGCAACAATTGCAGCAGCGGGTAGTGCAGCAATACCAATCGCGACGATCAGGATACTTTTTGATTTCATTGATGTTTCTCCAGTAGGGCGAGATTTATAGCCAGACATCATTAATACGAGTGAGTGGCCAACATGGATGCTCAGTTGATATGGACAAGTGTTTGATTGTTAGGAAGTACAAAAAGTGGTAATCCTAGTCGAGTAAGGATGCATTGTAGTGGTGCACAAACATCCAAATAGCCCCTATATGATTCTCTAGCTTCTTGGAAAATGAAAGCGTCTTTCGGACTAGACGCGACACTCTTTGGCGCATCGTACAGTCGAACCGTTCGATGTAGGAGGTTTTACCTTTTTCCTTCCCCACTGGCCTGTGACGTTTTTTGTGAAACACACAGCCATACGCATCCCAGAAATCAGTATAGGCAACAGCACATTGACGGTATACCCCAGGCAACGAATTCCATAACTGACGAGCCCCCTGTTTAGAGCGTGTCCCTCCATAAACCCCGACAATCTCACGAGTGGCAACATCAAGAGCCAGCTAGATCCACTGTTTGTTGCCCTTATCATTTACAAACGACCACATCTCATCACATTGAATCCGACATTCAGCAGGTACTAACCATCAAGGGATAATTGTGAGGTTGTCCTTCAACGCAAGTCCATGTATTCACCTCAAGAGATAGACGTTCAGGATATTGACCATCTCGGTATTATTGCCGGTATCG
>Ga0209185_1000274_pt1 | contig 69923 bp, 64 predicted proteins | sample SidtaG_2_FD_187425 | JGI IMG/M metagenome (GOLD analysis project Ga0209185, IMG submission 187425) | Marine algal microbial communities from Sidmouth, United Kingdom - Sidmouth_Asex2 metaG (SPAdes) (version 2) | ecosystem: Host-associated > Algae > Red algae > Unclassified | place: Sidmouth... | reverse complement strand
ACCCATTTTCCGATAGTTGAATAACCAACGCCCATTGCTTTAGCTGCTTCTTCATGGGTGTAACTATTATCAACAACAAGTTGTGCGGTTTCTAATCTAAATTCAGGGCTGAAATTGGGTTTCTTGGGTTTTGTCATTGTGTCACCTAATTGTTTATGAGGTGTATATTAACACCTCTAAGTAGGTGGCCAAATTAACTATGCCACTTCATGCATCTTGAATGATAACGGGTATAGTTACTTCTCATTTACTTAAGATAGTATCTTAGTTCGGTTATTGGTATCTCTACTTTTTATAATTAATTCATCACTTAATTCGAAATGATTTAGTTTTGTTGTTCTATCATAAAGTACAACATTTACAGTTGCCGCTAAATTCATGCACCCGATAGTGGGAACATAAATAACCTTATCTGCTTTGTTGATAATAGTTTGAGGTATAGTTCCATCTTCGGGGCCAAAAATATAAAGGGCTTGCTCCGGATGTTCAAAATGGGGAAGAGGGATAGCGCCTTCAATTAAATCTACACAAATAATTTTTACTTTATCAGAAATACACTCAGTAATATTATCAACAGGAGTTAACGGTATTTTTGCTTGAATATTTTTTGTATCAGTATTAAATTTTGCTGCGTTACTGTAACGTTTGCCGGTATAAAAAACACTATCGACCTGGTAACAGCCAGCGGCTCGCATAACAGCTCCTATATTGGTAGGACTTTTTGGGTTAACTAAACCAATATTTAATTCAAATTCAGGCATAAGCAACAATAAATTATAAAATGATTACTATTATACCCTGTATAAATAAGTGTGCATGAGCTATTTAATTCAGGTCTTACAGTATTTTCCGTCCCACACTATTATGGCATTACTTATGATACTGGTATTTTTTATATAGTTAATCATCTATAATTTTAAGAATAAGTACAAAACTCAAAGTAAGTACGCTTTTAAATTTGTACTCTTTGGTTATTTTTTAACTTTCTATATTTAAGGATTTTTCGTGAATAAATTAGTTTCTTTCATTTTTATCATATTATTACTTTGCGGCGGAGCACTTTGGTTTCTTGCGAGTGGCTCTTTAGATAACTTAATTAAAGAGCAGATAGAGGTTCAAGGCAGTAAATTTACTAACCAAACAGTTTTGGTTAAAAATGTTGAAATGAAACTATTAAAAGGCTCAGGGGCTATAAACGGTTTTAGCATTAGTAATCCTAAAAAATATAAATATCCTCAAGCATTTTCATTTAAAACAATACTCTTAGACATTAATATTAAAAGCCTAACTGAAAATCCTATTGTGATTGACGAAATAAGAATTAATAACCCTGAGGCTTTTGTAGAGTTAGCCCAAGATGGAAGTGCTAACTTAAAAGATATATTAGATGAAATAGAAAAAAATCTACCTAAAAGTCAAACAGATACTCAACAGCCTGATGGTAAAACTCAAAACGAGCCTAATATTCGGGTGAGCAAACTTATACTTTCAAATACTAATCTATCTTTAGATTTATCTGCTTTAGGTAATAAAGAACATCAACTGACATTACCAGATATTAATTTAACTAATATTGGTGGCGCAAAAGGTTTACCCGCCAGTTTATTAGGTGCAGAAATAGCCAAACAAGCCGTATCATCTATATGGAAACAAGCTAAGAATGAACAAAAGCAAAAATTAAAAGATAAGATTAAAAGTAAAATTAAAGAAAAAGCATTAGATAAACTAGGTAGTTTTTTAAATGAGTAATACTTAACGCTTACTTATTTAATAATTAAATCTTACGATAAAAATCATAAAGGATATTTTATGTCACAGTTAAGCAATATTTTATCAAAATTAGTCGGTGTATTAATCTTTATTACTCCGCCAGCATTCGCGACTCAAGTTGAAATAACGCCGTTTATTGGAAAAATGACTAGTTCTGATTTAACCGTACCAGATTCAAGCACTTCAATTTCAGTTGATAGTGCAACCCACTTTGGTTTTGGTGTTGCTTGGCAAGAATCTCCGAACGGGCAAGGTCAAATATTAATAAACTATGCCAGTCACGACATCGAAACCAGTGATGAAAGCCTCACCCGTTCGGTAGACATCATATATGCTCACTTTAATGGTATTGCTCAATTTAAACAAAGAAACTACATAACCACGGTATCTGTGGGGTTAGGGGCTGCACGTTTTAGTAGTGATGGAGGAAGTGAAATTTCTCCGTCTTTTACCGCCGCCATTGGGACTCAGTATAAAATATCAAATGAATCTTCAATAGTGACTGAATTAAGGGGTTATGCCAGTTTGATGAAAGATGGAGACACTCTATTTTGCCAAAATGAGGTTTGTGCTGCAGAGTATGATGATTCTCCTTGGATCAGCACTTCTATTGCTATCGGCTATTCTTATAAGTTTTGACTGTATAAACTAAACTTGGGTTTATAAAATTTTAAATTATAAGCCCTGTTCTAGTTTAAACACCTTTCCAATGATACGAGCCATTACAGTGTTTCTAAGAAGATATAAAATTATTGATAAGTCAGTCATAAGTAAAGTTTATAAAAAATTCAATCTATTTTTTTAATTCATTCGCTTTTAACAACATAGATTTACTCTCTTTTAAAAATTCTCCTGCGTAATCTCCAAACCAACCAGAAACTTGATTAAACATATTAATAAAAGCGTCTTTATCGCCCGTTTCAACATCTTCAAGTAACTCTAAAAAACGGTAAGCAAATCTCTTCATCATGTCGATGTTATCAGCATTAGAAAAAATAATATCACTATATAAAACTGGATTTTGAGCAAATAAACGACCCACCATAACCAGCTCTAATCGGTAAATAGGTGAACTCATTTCAACCAATTGGGCTAAATCTGCCCCTTCAGTCATTAAATGATAACCATAAGCAATGGTAGAGAAATGTCTCATTACTTGCACCATCGACATTGCTTGATCATGAGCAGCTGCATCTACCGCATATATTTTCGCTCCCCAAATTTTTATTTGTTCTAAAAGCCACTCATATTGTTTTGGAGAGCGCCCTTCACAAACAATAACGGTTTGCTTGATCAAACTAGAAATATCAGGACCAAACATAGGATGTAAACCAACCACTGGACCTTTGTGTACTTTTAGCATTTCATATAACGGCGATTCTTTAATACTAGTCACGTCTGCGAGTATGCAGCTATCAGGCAAACCACCTAATTGTTGAATAATATGGTTTGTTAAACGAATGGGAACAGCGACAATCACTACACTTGCATTAGCTAAAATTTTATCGCTACTAACCCAATCTTCCTGCTCAATAATGCTTACTTGATAATGTGAACGAGTAAAAAGATCAACAAATATCTTACCTAACTGCCCTTTACCCCCTATAACAACAATTTTTTTGCATGCTGGGTTCACACATAAGTAACCGCTGGCATTTTGACTAAGGTATGAATCCCTCATTAAACGGCGTAATACGTCTTCAATTACATCAGGATTTAACCCAGCGTTTTCTGCTTGTTGTCTACGTTTAGTGAGTAAAGCTTCTTCACGCTCGGGGGCGTAAATAGGCATACCTATTTCGCTTTTTAACTCACCGACTTTAGTGGTAACGGATCGACGTTTTTTTAATAAGTCGACTAATTGTGAATCGATATCATCAATCTCATCTCTGAGAATAGTAAGCTTTTCATCAAATATTTTTTGTTCCATTAACGTCTCAGCAGCTTATTAGTTTTACAAATTAAACCCTCTTAACTTTTTTAAAGCTAAGTGGGTTAGATAATTTTTTACAAATATAAATGGTTAACTAGCAATACGGCTTTTTAAAATAGTGTTTAGTTTAGTATTTGCTTTTGAGAGTAATTCTTTCGTGGTGCTTAAATCAATGCAGGCATCGGTAATTGAAACCCCATAAGCACGTTCCGCAATAGGAATACTATCGCTTTGGTTACCTGAATTTAAGTGGCTTTCAAGCATAATTCCAATGATGGATGAGTTACCTGCAACAATTTGATCAAAAACATCGTTTGCTACAATAGGTTGACGTGAGTAGTCTTTACTAGAGTTACCATGTGAACAATCTATAATTATCCCTGGTTCTAAACCCTGTTTAGCCAAATCGGCCTCACAAATAGCAACATCTTCAGCCCCATAATTAGGTTTTTTACCACCACGTAAAATTACGTGACCATCAGGATTTCCTGATGTTTTAATTAGTGCGACTTGACCTTGTTTATTTATTCCCATAAAACGATGCGATGAAGCAGCTGATTGCATCGCATTTATAGCAACATTCAAGCTACCATTAGTACCATTTTTAAAACCAATAGGCATTGATAAACCTGAAGCCATTTCTCTATGAGTTTGAGATTCGGTTGTTCTAGCACCTATAGCAGACCAGCTAAATAGCTCAGCTAAATATTGTGGGCTAATCGGATCTAATGCTTCTGTAGCTAAAGGTAAGCCTAATTCAGTTAAATAAATTAATAATTCTCGGGCTTTTCTTAAACCTGTCTTAACATCAAATGAACCATCCATGTGTGGGTCATTAATTAGCCCTTTCCAACCAATCGTTGTTCTTGGCTTTTCAAAATAAACTCTCATCACTATGTATAAAGTGTCTTTATACTGTTCGTGTAACTTTTTAAGTTCGCGCGCGTATTCTTTAGCTGCATCTATGTCGTGTACTGAACACGGTCCACTAATAATTAATAATCGACTGTCTTTTTTATGAATAATGTTAGCAATTGTTTTTCTAGCTTGTTGAACAAAAACTCTTCCAGACTCTGGCAGAGGTAACTCATCTCGTAAATCTTGAGGTGTAATTAACACTTCTTCAGCATTTACATGTATGTCGTTTAAACGACTTTTTTTATTTTCTGAAATTGTTGCTAATGTCATAACGGTAACCTCAATGGGGACTTAAATAGAATTAATTAGTTTTATTACTTTAATGTAGTCGTAAAAAGGCTATAACTGTTAAAAAACAAGCAAACTTCTTACAAACAGCTCAAGTGTAAACTTATATTTACAGGGGTTGTATTAAATAATTTACACATGATTATTAATGAGATAATCAGTATTTGCAACTATTGTTGAGGGTTTTTAATAAAAATAACGTATTAATTATTAATACCAAGGTAAATAATCTTTTAGGGTGGGATTTTATTTAATTTAGTTGTATACCCGTTATCAATCAAGATGCTCGTTTCAGAGCGCTTGGTTGATAACGGGTATATTAGGTTATTTTATATCAGCTTTAATATGAATGATTCTTTTACTGATCAAATCTTGAACCACCGTAGGATCTGCTAATGTTGATGTATCACCCAAGGTATTGAGATCATCTTCTGCTATTTTTCGTAAAATTCTTCTCATAATTTTGCCTGAACGAGTTTTTGGTAAACTTGGCGCAAATTGAATGTAATCAGGTTTAGCAAAACGCCCAAGCTCTTTGGCAACAAACTCGGTCAGTGTTTTTATCAAATCTTCCGACTCAGCCGCGTTTTTCATCAAAGAGACATAAGCATAAATGCCCTGTCCTTTTATCTCATGCGGATATCCAACTACGGCTGCTTCTGCAACCGCAGGATGCAATACTAAAGCGCTTTCAATTTCAGCAGTGCCTAAACGGTGCCCTGATACATTAAGTACATCATCAACCCTACCTGTTATCCAATAGTACCCATCTGCATCACGTTTAGCACCGTCACCAGTGAAATAATTTCCTGGGTATTGACCTAAATAAGTATCATAAAAACGTTTATGGTCACCATAAACGGTGCGTAATTGCCCCGGCCAACTTCCTGTTATAACAAGTAAACCCGAATTTTCATCTTTTAATGTATTGCCTTCTTTATCGAATAAAGCAGGTTGTACGCCAAAAAATGGTTTACCTGCAGCTCCAGGTTTCATGTCAACAGCTCCAGGTAGAGAGGTGATTAAAATTCCCCCTGTTTCTGTTTGCCACCACGTATCAACAATTGGGCAAGCAGACTTCCCAACCACTTCATAATACCAATGCCACGCTTCAGGGTTAATTGGCTCTCCTACCGTGCCTAATAAACGTAAAGAGGATAGATCAGATTTTTCTACCAACTCATCACCGATGCTCATTAAAGCTCTAATTACCGTTGGAGCTGTATAAAAAATGTTTACTTGATGTTTTTCACATACCTGCCAAAATCGCCCTGCATCAGGATATGTTGGTATTCCTTCAAAAACTAAAGTAGTAGCTCCGTTTGCTAAGGGTCCGTAAAAAATATATGAATGACCCGTTATCCATCCAGCATCTGCGGTACACCAATATACTTCTCCGTCTTGATAGTCAAAAACATATTTATGCGTTATGGCGGCGTAAAGTAAATAACCGCCACAGGTATGTACAACACCTTTAGGGCTACCTGTTGAACCTGATGTATATAAAATAAAAAGTGGATCTTCTGCATCCATTATCTCTGGCTTACACACGGGATCATACTTGCTAACTTCTTCGGTGTAATCTAAGTCAATAACTTTATTCCAACTAATTTTTCCTCCAGTTCGCTTAATAACAATGACCGAATTTACATGAGGACAATCAATAATAGCCGCATCTACATTAGATTTAAGGGCAATCGCTTTACCCCCTCGTACACTTTCGTCAGCGGTGATCACTACTTTACAGTTAGCATCTTGAATACGCGCTTTAATTGATTCTGTTGAAAAACCACCAAACACCACTGAGTGAACAGCGCCTATACGAGCGCAAGCTAACATGGCATAACCTACCTCGGGGATCATAGGCATATAAATGCAAACCCTATCGCCTTTTTTAACACCACGATCTTTTAATAAATTGGCAAATCTACAAACGTGATCATGTAATTGCTGATAACTAATATGATCATCTTGGCTGGGATCGTCACCTTCAAATATAATTGCAGTATCGTTGGCTTTAGTTTTTAAGTGTCGGTCAATACAGTTATAAGAAACATTTAATTTTCCGCCTGAAAACCACTTAATATCTGCTGTTTTTAAATTAACGTTTGATACATTATCCCAAGGTTTGTACCAATCTAAAAATTGCTCCGCTTGCTCAGCCCAAAACACATCAGGCTGCTCAATAGACTTTTTATACATGGCATTATATGTGGTGTTATCAATATGGGTATGTTGTTTTGCACTTTTTAAAACAGGATAAAGTGTTTTTAACTCTTTCATGTGCGTTCCTTTATTTTTATCTTTTTAACGCTGAAATTTAATAAAAATATATTCACACATAACAACAAAAAATTATACTGAATTATGCTGAATAAATTAATTTACTTACTCTCAACTCGGCTTAATGAATTTATTGAGTAAAACAGCTTCAAACGAGTGAAGGTTACTTATACCCGTTATCATTCAAAGTGCTCGTTTCAGAGCGCTTGAGCGTCAATGTTTATAGTAAGTAATTCAAGGCAATGCTTTATTCCAATAGTCATTCCCTTGTAAAAAGCATTGTTGATGAAGTCATCTTTTAAAGGAATAAACGCTCAAGCGCTTCTTCGATGGGTCTAAAAAAATTTATGCGGCGTTATTAAGTATAGTCATGTTGACCATGGATGTAGAACATCAGGGTAACGCAGGAGCAGTTACCGAGAGCAACCATGGCATAAACTTAATGCCTTGCATACATGAATGTAGTCCTTAGATTTCGTCTGGAAGTTGAAATCTGTGCCTAAATTGTTTTTAGTTCCCACTGAAACCTGTATTTTGAATGATAACGGTATAAATTTTGTTGTGTTTATTGAAAAGACTTTATTCTCTTTCAAATGAAATGCTAAGACAAAAATGATTCAGCAACTACTCAAGCTAGGTTCTAAAAATCACCTAATGTATCCGAAAGGAAGTCACCTAATTCGCTACCTTTACCAACAAGTTCTTCTAGCTTTTCAAGAGCTTCTTGCTGGTTAGCTTTTTGTTCAGCACTTGGGTTAACGAACTCATCCATTTCTGGATTGGTTCGCATCAGATATTCTTGCATAGTAATTTTTTTGTAGTCTGCAGGAATTTCAAATACTGATGATGGAATATCACTAAAGTCTACTTTTTTAACCTTAATCAGCTCCATAGAGTCTAATTCGTTATTTTCTTCAATACGTCTTTGCTGATAATATTCTTCGAACTCGGCTTCGTTGATATCCCCATGTTCGTCAGAGTATAATTTTAAAGGAATCCCCTTCGCCATTAATTTTTTATACGCATCACTATTTTCGTAACCTGAGTCTGTAAATCCTCCCGTACAATCTAATTTATTCATAAAAGAAAAATGTTCAGTCAATTCACTTAGAAGCTTACTATCAGACGTTAACCACACTATCTGTTTTAAATTATCGTCTTCAAATATTTTATATTTAGTGGTTGAATAACCCGCTATGTTGACGTTTTTTTCTGCTGTTTTAATAACGACTTGCGAAGGTTCATGTTTAAATTTGGGGATTAAGCTCGAAAAATGCTTTTGTGTGCTACATATTTCATCAATTGTTATTTGAAAATATTCTTTATCCTTATGTTTAAAAGTTGAAAGAAGCCCTTTATCTATAGACATTAAAGTACTATTGTCGAGTTGCTTAAGATCTTGAGAGTAGATCATTTGTTTTGAAAATAATATTTTTGTTCCATCTTCATTAGTAAGTGTTACATCCGCTTGAGTAACAAAGCTCAATGCTATAGCACCACAAAGCGCTGATACTTTAATAAATTTTTTAATATCCATATTTCTTCCTTATTTATACCCGTGACCAATCAAGAGCTTTATAATAAAGTGTCTAATGTGTTAATAAAAGCTTTCTTAGTTGTAAATGGTGTAGTTTTAAAAAACAAAAAACCTGTGTAGTTACCTACACAGGTTTTATTCAAGCTAATAAGTAATTTTTTATAAATTAAAAGATTACTTTTTACCCAATTTCTCTTTGATACGTGCAGAGCGACCTGAACGTTCACGAAGGTAGTAAAGTTTAGCTTGACGAACATCACCGTGACGTTTGATTGCAATAGAATCAACGATAGGGCTATGTGTCTGGAATACACGTTCTACACCAACACCATTAGATATTTTACGAACAGTGAATGCAGAATTGATGCCACGGTTTTTTATAGCAATAACTACACCTTCAAATGCTTGAAGACGTGATTTATCACCTTCTGTAACTTTTACTTGTACAACAACAGTATCACCTGGTGAATATGCTGGTACATCTTTTTTCATTTGCTCGGCTTCGAGCTGCTTAATAATATTACTCATAATACCTTCTTCCTAGGGTTCACAATCATCAACAAATTTTTTATTACTTTTGATTAACAGTAATAATTTTTTTTGTTCTGCTGTCAGAGCTAGGTTAGTTAATAGTTCGGGTCTTCTGTGCCAAGTTCTTTCTAAAGACTTAAACTGACGCCACTGTTCAATACGTTTATGATCACCACTTAATAACACACTAGGTACTAATTTTTCTTCTAAAGAAGAAGTATTTAGTACTTCTGGCCTTGTATAATGTGGACAATCCAATAAACCGGCAGAAAACGAATCCTGTTCGGCTGACTGTTTGTGCCCTAATACACCAGGAACAAAACGTGCTACGGCATCAATTACATTCATAGCGGGTAATTCTCCGCCACTTAACACGTAATCTCCAACAGACCATTCTTCGTCGATATCCGACTCAATCAGCCTTTCGTCTATGCCTTCATAACGTCCTGCTATAAATATCAGTCGGTTATGTTGTGATAATTCGCGAACTCCAGCTTGGTCTAGTTTACGTCCCTGCGGAGATAAATAAATAACCTTTGCTTTCTCTTTATGAGAACTACCATCATCTGCTGCTGTTCTTGCAGCAATAATGGCATCACGTAGTGGTTGAACCATCATCAGCATTCCTGGACCACCACCATAAGGTCGGTCATCTACAGTGCGATGCTTGTCATGAGTAAAATCACGAGGATTCCACTTATGAAAGTCAATTAAACCGTTACGTATTGCTCGGCCAGTAACTCCATACTCAGTGATCGCATCAAACATTTCTGGAAAAAGGCTTATTACCCCTATCCATAATTTGCAGTTACTCACAAGTTAAAAACCTGGATCCCAGTCAACACAAATTTGTTTAGTTTCTAAACTAACTGACTTTACGACTTGTTCAAATAAGTAAGGAATTAACCTTTCTTTTTTACCAAACCCGTCATTTAGATTAGCTTTTACAACTAATACGTCGTTAGCGCCTGTTTCCATTACATCAGAAACACTACCCAAGTTATATCCTTGGTTAGTTACAACAGTCATTCCTATTAAATCACGTAAGTAAAACTCCCCATCAGGAAGTTCAGGTAACGATTTTTCATTAACAATAATTTCTGAGCCTACATATGCTTGCGCAACATCTCGGTCATCAACATTGGCAACTTTGACAATAAGTGAATTACTGTGTCGACGCCAATCAGTAATTTCTACTAATTGCGTTTTATTTCCTAATTTTAAAGACCAAGGAAAATAGTCTAGTATGGCTTCTTGATCACCTGTAAAGGAATGGATTTTTAACCAGCCTTTGATACCGTAGACAGCGCCTACTTTACCTAAGATGATTTCTTTACCTGATTCTTCCACAATTGCTCCTAAAACCGACTAAGCTTGATTAAGCTGCTACTTGAGCATCTTTAACTAACTTAGCTACACGATCAGATAAACCAGCACCTTGACCAACCCAATGGTTGATACGGTCTAGATCTAAGCGTAATTTCTCAGCTTGACCTTGTGCTGTTGGGTTGAAAAAACCAACTTTCTCGATGAAACGACCATCGCGAGAGTTACGGCTATCTGCAACTACAACCTGATAAAATGGACGCTTTTTAGCGCCACCACGAGCTAAACGAATGGTAACCATATCGCCCTCTATTATATTTAAGTGTTAAAACGGATTTTTCCAGACACTTTTGCCACCATAGTGACAGAAAAGCTCGCGTATTCTACGCTTTTACAGAAAAAATGCAAATAATATCTAGTGATGAAGTAAGCTCGCTGGCAAATAAATGTAATAAACGCTTATTTACCAGCAATCGATAGTGTGAAATGTTTAGGTGCTTATTCTTTTATATTGACGGTATTCAGGATGCCAAAAGTTACGCTCAATTTTTGCGGCTAACATTTCATCATCTATTTCCAAGGCTAAACCTTGTTCATAAGCGACTTTTGCTACAGCAAAGGCTATTTTTTTACTGAGCTGTGCAATAGAGGTTAACGGCGGAAGTAACTCTCCTTGTCCGGTATTAGCAAGTGGTGATTCGTTGGCAAGCATTTCGCTGGCTACCATTAACATTTCATCGGTCACTCGGTTAATGTTAGCGGCAACTACACCTAAACCTAAACCAGGAAAAATATAACTATTATTACATTGAGGAACTGGAAATAATTTTCCATTAAAGTTAACAGGCGCAAATGGGCTGCCCGTGGCTATAATGACTTCACCATTACACCAATTAATAACGTCAACAGGTTTAGCTTCAATCTGTTTTATTGGATTACTTAATGGAAATATTATGGGTAATGCGCAATAAGATTTCATTGCTTGAATAACTTCTTGAGTAAATAAACCTGACACCCCTGAAACACCAATTAAAATATCTGGCTGCGCGTTGTTAACAACATCTAATAATGTAGGGTTATCTTCATTATAATTCCAACCAGTTAAGTTAGCGATGGGTTGACAAAGCATACTTTGAAAATCTCTTAGCCCCAGCATACCTTCAGTTAATAAACCAAAACGATCAACCATATAAATTTGGCTTCTCGCTTGTTCAGGTGAAACCCCTTCGCTGATCATTTGAGTAATAATTTGCTCGGCAATACCGCAACCCGCAGATCCTGAGCCAACAAATACCACTTTTTGGCTAGAAAGTTTTTCGCCTTTTGCTCGACATGCTGCTAATAATGAACCAACTGTGACACATGCAGTGCCTTGGATATCATCATTAAAACAACATATTTTATCACGATACTTAGTCAATAATGGTGTAGCATTTGGCTGAGCAAAATCTTCAAATTGTAAAAGAACATGAGGCCACCGGCGCTTAATTGCGGTGATAAACATATCAACAAATTCGTTGTACTCTTCTTGACCGATACGTTTATGTCGCCAACCCATATACATAGGATCAGCAAGTAATTTTTCATTATTTGTGCCTACATCAAGCATAACAGGTAGGGTATAAGCAGGGCTGATTCCGCCACATGCGGTATATAAAGATAATTTACCAATAGGTATTCCCATACCTCCAATACCTTGATCTCCTAAACCTAAAATTCTTTCTCCATCGGTAACAACTATAACTTTAACTTTATTTTTAGTCGCATTTCGTAAAATGTCGTCCATGCTATGACGCTCTTCATACGAAATAAATAAACCTCTCGAGCTTCTATATATATCTGAAAATTGCTCGCAAGCATCGCCAACTGTTGGCGTGTAAATAATGGGCATCATTTCCGTTAAATGTGCCTGCACCAATTTAAAAAATAGGGTTTCATTATTATCATGAATAGCTCGTAAATAAATGTGCTTGTTTAAATCTTCATCAAAGCTTCGGTATTGCATGTAAGCTCGTTCAACTTGCTCATCAATAGTTTCGTAGCGTGGCGGTAAAAGCCCAGTTAGATTAAAACTTTCTCGTTCCTTAGCACTAAAAGCACTTCCTTTATTTAATAAAGGTGTTTCGAGTAATGATGGGCCAGAATAAGAGATATATAGAGGATGCTTTTTATTATTAGTCATAAATAATCTTAGGTAGCTTATGTGGTTAGAGTAAGATGAATATTTAATATATGCCCGTTATCAATCAATATGCTCGTTTCAGAGCGCGTGAGCGTCAATGTTTATAGGAAGAAATTCAAGGCAATACTTTATTGTAATGGTTGTTCCCTTATAAAAAGTACTAACGATGAAGTCATCTTTTAAATGAATAAACGCTCAAGCGCTTCTTCGATGGGTCTAAAAATAATTTATGCGGCGTTATTAAGTTTAGTTATGTTTCTACACGGATGTAGGGTATTAGGGTAACGCAGGAGCAGTTACCGAGAATAACCATGACATAAACTTAATGCCTTGCATACATGGATGTCGTCCTTAGATTTCGTATGGAACTTGAAATCTGTACTTAAATTGTTTTTAGCTCCCACACAAACCTGCATTTTAAATGGTAACGGGTATAAGGCTAACATAAGTATTCATAAAGATTAATAAAACTCGTTATAAATAATATAATTCATCTTAGTATTAAACATAGTATATTTGCACACCAAAGCTGAAATGTAATTTTTAAAATATTTACACTAAGTTCAAGACAATAATAAATGAAACCAAAGTGCATCCGCACATAACATGAGTATCAACCACAGTAGGATCATGCGTGCTTTTTTACAATATTGACAGCTGGTATACCACCATGAAAACCAAGAGTTTTTCATTATTTTTCACACATCATTAGTTTATTAATCATGTTATTTTTATATTCACTTTACGATATTTTAAAAGCATAGTTTTATTTACCACTAATAGCACTTAATACTATAAGGAATATTATTTAAATGTACGCTGTTTTTCTTGATAAAAAAACCTTTAGCATAACTGATACAAGCTCAATTGAAAGTATTACTAAACAAGTAAGCAAGCTTGTGTGTTATGACACTACGACAACTAATAAAATTATTGAGCGTTGCGAGAATGCCGATATTATTATCACCAATAAAGTGGTGTTATCTGAGGCTACTTTAAAACAATTACCTCAACTCAAACTTATTTGTGTAACAGCAACCGGTACTAATAATGTCGATTTAACTGCCGCATCGCAGTTAAAAATAGCGGTTACCAATGTGGCTGGCTATGCTAAACAATCAGTAGCACAATACGTGTTTGCTCAAATTCTTGAGTATTTTAATCAAACCACTCACCATCATAATAATGTAGAAAAAGGGCTATGGCCTAAAAGCCATACTTTTTGTGTACACCAAAATCCAATCGTTGAAATAGCCAATAAAACAATAGGGATTATTGGCTACGGTGACTTAGGTAAAAGGGTTGAAAAAATAGCTTTAGCTTTTGACATGAAGGTATTAATTGCTGAACGAAATGATGCTGTGGCTATTAGAGATAACAGACACTCTTTTGAATATGTATGCCAACACTCAGATATTATTACATTACATTGTCCGCAAGTTAAAGCCACCGAACAGCTTATTAATAGCCACAGTCTCGCGTTAATGAAACCTTCTGCAATGTTAATTAATACAGCGCGAGGCGCAATAATTGATAATCAAGCATTACTACACGCGTTAAAAAATAGAACAATTGCGTATGCTGTTTTAGACGTGTTGGAATGTGAACCACCGCCAGCAGACCATATATTGTTATCTCATCAACTTAACAATTTAAAAATTACCGCGCATATTGCTTGGGCAAGTAATGAAGCACAACAGAGGTTACTAAACAGTGTCGCGCAAAACATTAAAGCATTTAAATAGAGTAAATTGATATTAAAAAAACAGATTGTTTTCAAAAAGTTTCGGCACATTCTTGGACTTTTAGCCAATTGACTCTTATTCTTAATTGATACGTACAATCATTGTATTCCATTAGGAAATTCTTCACATGAAAACATTGTTCATCCCTTTATTGCTTATCAGTTTATTTTTTATCGTGGGCTGTAATGGGAGTTCTGGCGAAAATAAAAATGTTGTTGCTGAAGCCAATATTGTTGCTGCCAATTTAAGATTAATCAGTTTAAATAATGAAGATCAATTTCAGCAAAGTTTTGAAAGTAACACCGTTATAACCTTACAAGCACAGGTATTAGATCAAAACAATAATCCTATTAGTGGCAGGCGTGTAAATTTCACTGCTGATTTAGGTGACTTATCGGTTACTTCAAAGCTAACCAATAACCAAGGGATTGCGCAAGCCACTATAGCTAACAGCTCAGCTAACTTAAGTGCTGGCACAGCTTCTGCAACTATCGGCGATTTATCTACCAGTATAGATTATGAATATATTAGTAGTTCAGTGGCATCAATAGGCATACCAAATTTAACCGCAGAAATACGTATTAATGGTGCATTAGCTAACCGGTTTAATTCAAATGAAATAGCCTTAGTTGGTGTTACTCTATTAGATCAAAATGGTGATCCTTATAAAAATCAAATCATTAACGTAACTGCTGATGTTGGCGAACTTGCTGCAAGTTCAATACTAACTACAAATGATGGTACAGCTTCAGTATCAATCACGAGTAATGAGCAATTAGGCGCAGGAGTAATAACCCTCTCGTTAGCTGACAATAGTAACGTCAGTAAACACTTAAATTATGAAATAATCGCAACCGATACGGTTATTCAAGATAATGTACGTTTAGGCTATTTTGATGCTGACAACACATTTATTGAAGGTAAAATAAAACTATCACTTGAAGAAAACACACTTAGTGCTGGCGGTACTTTGGGACTTTCCGTGATCTTAGTTGATAGTTCAAATAAAATAATTAACACTCCAACAGCCGTTTCTTTCACTTCAAGCTGTGTTTTAAGTGGAAATGCGCTTATTGATGAAACAGTATCAAGTATAAAAGGCAACGCCAGCGCTACCTTTGAAGATATAAAGTGTGCAGGCGTAAATGGTGCTACTGATGTTGTTGTTGCCTCAATTACCACTAATGGCATTACTCATACTGCCTCTGCAACTATAAATATTACTGGCGAACAACTTGGCTCAATAGAATTCGTATCAGCACTACCAAACTCTATTGTATTAAAAGGGAGCGGCGGACAAGAAACTTCAATGTTAACTTTCGTAGTAAAAAGTGCGTTGGGTAATACGGTTGCCCAACAGGAAGTTGATTTTAGCTTAGACACTACCGTAGGTGGTATTAGTTTAGGACGAGTATCAGGTTTAACCAATAGTAAAGGTCAAGTCACAACACAAGTATTATCAGGTACAGTTCCTACTACAGCAAGTGTAACGGCAAAGGCGACAATGTCAGTTAATGGAGAGTTATTTTCCGTGCAAACACAATCTAGAGAATTAAGCATTAATACCGGATTGCCCGAACAAACTTCGATTACTATCGCGGCGTCAGTGTTAAATCCAGAAGCAAGTACCCGCGGTGAAACATCTAAAATTTTTGTGTGGTTAGCAGACAGTTTCAATAACCCTGTACCCGATGGTACGCCAGCAAACTTTACTACTGAAGGCGGCACTATAGAGAGCCAATGTATTACCACAAAAGGCTCTTGTAGTGTCGAATGGCGAGCAACTGAGCCTTACCTAGCCGATCACCGTGCAACTATTTTGGTAACCACTGATGGACACGAAACGTTCTACGATACTAATGGTAATAATATATTTGATAGTAATGATGGTGAACCTATTCTTGATGCAGGTGTTTCATCAGGATTTAATCGCCACTCTCCGGTAACTTCTGGCTTTATTGATATGTCTGAAGCATGGCGAGATGATAACGCTAATAATATTAAAGACGCTAATGAAACAGTATTTTTTGATGATAACCAAGATGGGCTATTTTCAGAACCAGATGGTAAATTTAATGGTCCACAATGTGAAGGGAGTTTATGTGATAGCAATGCAAAAATCTCTACTATTCGTAAATCGTTAGAGCTGGTGATGTCAGATGGTAAAAACCCAATTTATCAACTAACCAGCAATAATACGCTTTATGCTAGTAATGAAACCTCTGATGTACAAATTCAACCCCTGGCAAATGGGGATTCACAAGTTTTTAACTTTAAATTTGCTGATAGTGCAATGCAAACATTACCCTTTAATACCACAATAGCGGTCAGTTTTTCTGGTGGAACTCTTACTGGAACCGATAGTTATACCGTAGGCAGTAGTGCTTCAAGTGGGTTTAGATCATTTAATTTTATTATTAAAAATGAAATAGATGGTGAGCCCGAAGTTGCGTCCCTTATTATAACTATTACTACACCTAATACAGGCACTAAAACATACTTTAGTCAAATAATATCAATCCTTTAAGTTTTGTCTGATACTAAGCGAATTAATAAATTCAGCTATTTTATACCCGTTACCTTTATACCCGTTACCATTCAAAATGCAGGTTTCGGAGCGCTTGAGTGGAGTCGACTCGCAGTATTGGATCAGTAATATTGATAATCTGTTAATGTTGAATAATCGCATCAAATAATTGCACTGTAACTACCTCATTCGCTTTTAAATTACCCTGCTCTGCCGGTAAAATTATGTAGCAATTCGCTTTGGCTAAACTGGTTAATACTCCTGACCCTTGATTACCTGTGCTGGTGACAATCATTTCACCGTTGGAGTGAGTGCTTAAAATACCCCTCTGAAAATCTATTCTGCCTGGAGATTTTCTAATATCGGTAACGGTTTTTACCTGTAATTTTACTGGTGTCGCGTTAGTGCAGTTTTGCATTTTAGCTAATGCTGGAACCGCTAACATATGAGCGGTTACGGTTGCTGAAACTGGATTTCCCGGCAGACCAAAAAACACACTATGGGTTAACTTACCAAAAGCAAAGGGTTTACCGGGTTTCATGGCTATTTTCCAAAAGCTAATATCGCCCAATTCATCTAATACTATTTTTGTATAATCGGCATCACCCACCGAAACTCCACCCGATGAAAATATAGCATCGGCTTCTTTATCTGCTTTAATAAAGGCATCACAAATAGCAGTTTTATCATCTTTAATTACACCTAATTTCAATACATTTATATTCATTTTTTCAAGCATCGCAGCTAAAGTAAAACTGTTACTTTCAAAAATATCGCCTTCTGTTAACTTTTTACCAGGTAATTTAAGTTCATCTCCAGTAGAAATAAGTGCAACGGTCAGCTTCCTAAACACACTAACGGTAGGAACCCCTAAAGACGCTAATACCCCCACATCTATAGCCGAAAGCTTTCTTCCCTTTTCAAAAACCACCTGATTTTTTTTAATGTCTTCGCCCGCAAACCTGATATGGTTACCAATTTTTTGAGGCTGTAAGAATTTAATTGATTCATTAGGCTCATCTTTACTAAAGGTATTTTCGCATGGGCTGTCTTTAGTTACTGCTTCACAGTTTTCCTGCATTTCAACAGAGTCGCATCCTTTAGGCATTTTTGCGCCTGTCATAATGCGAATACATTCACCCGGTAAACATTCCCCTTGAAAAGGTTCACCAGCCATTGAACGTCCGACAAGCTTTAATATGTGTGACTTATTTAAGGAACTCAGTGAAAAGGCATATCCATCCATCGCTGAATTATTATGTGGAGGCACATTTAGCGGGCTAACAATCACCTTAGAAACTACTCGATTTAACGCCTCTTCAATTAACACCTGCTCTGTTTCTTTAACTGGCGTAACATTATCTAGTATCTTTGTTAAAGCTTGATCAAAGGGTAATAAACCCGGCATTGAGTAACAGTCAACCATATTAATAACCTCTGTAAAATTGATACTCAATTAAAAACACACGTTAGCTTGTTATCAAAATGCTATTTGTTACATCATTTCTTATTAAGCAATTTTGTTACGCTAATTTATGGCGATAAGTTATCTTCTTAAAACCTTTAACTTACTGGTTAAGAAGCTCAAAACCACGCAACTATTTGTGTTTCAATGAGTCATTTTAAAATTGTATTACTATGGTAAACCAATTTTAAGGTATAGTGATAACCAAATTATTATTCGCCGAGCTACTGTCGCTACCCCAATTATCATAATTTTTTATGATTGGAATGTTACTTTAGCCGTGGTTATTAAATTAACCGCCAGGGTTTATATGGAAACGTGTAAGCCTCCCGACATTGGAAAGGTGAGATGTTAACAGACAACTTTGGTCGCAAGTTTTACTACTTGCGCCTATCAATTACCGATGTGTGTAACTTTAGTTGCGACTACTGCTTACCTGATGGTTATCAGTGTAATCAACCACGCGATTTTCTTTCGTTACCTGAAATAAAACGTATTGCTCAAGGTTTCGCACAACTCGGTACAGAAAAAATACGAATTACCGGCGGCGAACCCTCACTGCGTAAAGACTTACCTGAAATAATATCCACTTGTAAACAAACCGTAGGCATTAAACAAGTCGCTATTACCACTAACGGTTATAAACTCCCCGAGCATTTACCAAATTGGTTAGATGCAGGTATTGATGCTATTAACATTAGCATTGATAGTTTAGATCCTAGGCTATTTCACAGCATTACCGGACATGACAAATTACCTCATATTTTAAAAGGCATTGATATGGCCTTGGCGAGTGGTCAACCCACGGTGAAAGTAAATACGGTATTAATGCGTGAATACAATGGGCACGACATACAAACTTTTTTAAACTGGTTAAAAGATACACCAGTAACATTGCGTTTTATCGAGTTGATGCAAACAGGTGATAACAAAAAATTTTTTGATAAACAGCATGTACAAGGTTCTCGTATTCGTCAAAATTTAATTTTAGATGGTTGGTTACCTGCCATTAGAGATAAATCTTCGGGTCCTGCTCAAGAATTTTACCATCCTGATTATGCGGGTCGTATTGGCTTGATCATGCCCTACAGTAAAGACTTTTGTTCTACATGTAACCGGTTAAGGATCAGTTCGCTAGGTAAGTTACATTTGTGCTTATTTACCGAAGAAGGCTTATCGTTAAAAGAGCACATTCAGCATGATGATATTGAGCCCTTAAAACAGCATATTATCGCCATGATGGGCGATAAAAAAGCGACACATTTTTTACATGAAAAACTCACCGGCGCAACAACCAATTTAGCTATGTTAGGCGGCTAACTTATGATCTTATTATCAACTACTCAAAACCGCCCAGTTGCAAATAACACCCAATGTTTAGGCGTAGTGCTCGCTGGTGGTTTATCTTCTAGAATGGGCATAGATAAAGCAAGCCTGATCAGAAATGAAACTAACATGCTTAATTATAGTAAACAGTTACTTACCGGAATAGGTCTTAAAAACATAGTTATTAGTGGTAGAACACCTTATGCGACCGCGCAAGATGTTATGGTTCCAGACCAATTTAAAGCCATGGGCCCAATGGGTGGAATTGCCAGCGTAATTGAAAAATACCAACCGGCGGCACTGTTTGTTCTCCCCGTTGATTTACCTCTAATGACCACAACTATTTTACAAAAATTAAAACAAGTTGGAGAATTAAGTCAACAAGCTTGTTTTTATAATAACAATTTTTTACCACTATATTTACCCGTAAATGCCTTTACCGAAACTTTTTTTAAACAGGCATTTATCAAACATAGCTACATTGATAAAAACGGTACTAAACCTACTAATAAAAATATTAATCATACAAGCCCAAACGTTAAAGCTAAAAATGGTCCCTCTATTCGGGCACTACTGAGTCAAATACCTCATAAAGCACTCACTATAAGTAACTCATCGTGTTTATTAAATGCTAATACACCTGAAGATTGGACAATTGCACAAAATAGCTTTTCTTCATTAAATAATGTTAAAAAAAGCCTTTAGCTAAAAGAGAGCCTTTAGCTATAAAAATTCAAATAATTACTTATCAAATTCTAGGAAAAACTATGTCTAAGCATGAAAGAAGTAACTTTATACCGTTATCAATTGCAGTGCTAACCGTTTCAGATACACGTAATGAATCAACCGACACATCGGGACAAACATTAGTAGATCGTGTAACCGCTGCAGGGCATAAATTAGCTGATAAAAAAATAGTAAAGGATGATATATACCAATTACGTTCGGTGGTATCACAGTGGATAACAGACGATAATATTAATGCTATTATTACGACTGGAGGCACAGGTTTTACTGAGCGTGATAATACACCTGAAGCCTTATTACCTTTGTTTGATAAAAACGTTGAAGGATTTGGCGAAATATTTCGTGCTATTTCACTAAGTGAAATAGGTACATCAACCATTCAATCGCGCGCTTTAGGCGGTATAGCAAATAAAACAGTTATTTTATGTGTACCCGGTTCAACCAATGCATGTAAAACAGCATGGGACAAATTAATAGCTGAACAACTTGATGCAAGCCACAAACCTTGTAATTTTGTACCTCATCTAAAACTAAATGCCGAACAATGTGAGACACGCCACCAATGACCCACAATACTTCACAGCCCACGACACTAAGCCATATAAACCACAAAGGCGAAGCTAATATGGTTGACGTAACTGAAAAAGCACTAACCTCTCGCACAGCTACTGCTCAGGGAAAAATAAGCCTGTCGTCGGCTACTTTAACGTTAATTACTCAAGGTAATAATAAAAAAGGCGATGTATTTTCAGTCGCACGTATTGCTGGTATACAAGCGGCAAAAAAATGTAGCGATTTAATTCCTTTATGCCATCCACTAATGTTAACTAAAGTTAAAGTAGACTTTGAGATTGATCAAAAAAATAACCAAATAATTGTAAACAGCTTATGCCGTTTAACTGGTCAAACAGGCGTTGAAATGGAAGCATTGACCGCGGTTTCAGTAGCATGTTTAACCTTATTTGATATGTGTAAAGCAGCAGATCCTTTTATGGAGATCCATGGTATCAAAGTGTTAACTAAAGAAGGTGGGAAATCAGGTAGTTGGGAAGCTAAAGCAAAAATAACTAAGGAAGCAGAAGCTAGGCAGGAAACTTTATGATTAAGGTGCATTTTTTTGCAGCATTAAGAGAACAACTTAAATGCAATGATATAAAATTAAATGTTGCAAGCCCTATTACGGTAGAGCAAGCGAAACAATTGCTAGTTGAAATGCATCCTAATTGGCAGCAATTCTTACTAAATAACTCACTTTTAACAGCGGTTAATCACGAATTAGTTGAGGAAGATTATATTGTTAATTTACACGACGAACTAGCATTCTTTCCTCCGGTTACTGGCGGCTAAGTATATGCAAAATCCAATTCCTTTATCTGAGCTTAGCAACAATAAACCGGATGCTCCTAATTCACGTAAAAATAAAGCTATTGCCGCAAGCAAAACTGATCGCATTATTATTCAAATAGAAGATTTTGTATTAAGCGATGAAGTAGAGATGCTTGAAAAAAATAACAATGAAGACGGCGCTGTAGTCACCTTTTGTGGGCGGGTGAGAAATAACAATTTAGGGCAAAAAGTTAAAGGTTTAACCCTTGAACATTATCCCGGTATGACTGAAAAATCGTTACAAAAAATTATAACTAACGCACGCAAAAAGTGGCAACTAGGTCGTATAACCATTATTCATCGAGTAGGAAAATTACTTATTGGAGAGCAAATTGTATTTGTGGGGGTAAGCAGCAAACATCGCGGAGATGCTTTTGCAGCTAATGAATTTATTATGGATTTTCTGAAAGTGAAAGCACCTTTTTGGAAAAAAGAGCTCACCGAAACAGGTGAAACATGGTTAAGCACCAAAGTTTCAGATACCCATAAAGCACAAGAATGGTAGCATGAATAAAATATTAACCGGTATCCTACTTATAGTAATAAGTTTATTTATTAATACTTATGTCTTGGCAAATACCGTCGCACATAACACTGTACCTTTACGTGTCGCTGTTTCGTCAAATTTCTCACCACTTTTAACTCAACTCATACCAGATTTTTATAAAGAAACTAATATTAAAATTGAAATTATAAGTGCCGCGTCTGGCACGCTTTATCAACAAATACTCTATGGTGCCCCTTTTGACCTATTTTTATCTGCTGATGATATTCACCCTCAGCGCTTAGCCAAAGCCTCGTTAATAATAAAAAATAGTCTTCACACTTATGCTTTGGGTCAATTAGCTTTTTGGTCTGCCAATGAAAACTTTAATACTCAAAAAAACTTAGTTGAATTACTAACATTTTATCTTGCTAATGATACTAAAATAGCAATAGCTAACTATAATTCAGCGCCATACGGTCAGCGCGCTGTTGAAACACTTAAATCTTTAGGTTTATGGAAAAATTTTAAAGATAAAGTTATTACCGGTATTAATGTAAACCAAACATTTCAACAAGTTAGAAGCCAGTCAGTTGTTGGTGGTTTTGTTGCGTTGAGCCAACTTAAGCTCAATAACTTGCAGGGATTATTAGTAGACGAGCATCTCTATGCGCCTATTAAACAACAATTGGTTATTTTACAAAAAAGTACAAAAATAGCTGAGGCTGAAAAATTTATACGCTTTCTGCTGGCTCCTAATATACAAAAAAAACTAGTAACTTTTGGTTATAAAATTGCTCAAAAAAACACTTTGATCCATCAAAATACTTTGGTTTATCAAAATACTATAATTAATAACAATTCAATACAAAAAATACCGCCTTATGTAACAAAGACTTTATCAACGCCTTTCTTTCACAAATAAAATATAAAAAAGCTGAAAGCAAACTCAAACGTATTTAGAAAAAACAAAACATGATTGAAACGTCTTTATTTGAAAACAGTGATCTAATCGCATTATTTACCACGCTAAAAATGGCGTTTGTTACCACAGTTATTCTTATGGTAATAGGCACGCCATTGGCATGGTATTTAGCAAAAATGAACAGCCGTTATAAAATAATCATCGAAGCGGTGGTGGCTTTACCTATTGTATTACCACCTACCGTACTGGGGTTTTACTTACTCATTGCTTTTTCACCGCAGCATCTTCCGGGTCAACTATGGCAAACATTAACAGGGCAACAATTGGCATTTAGTTTTAGTGCCATTGTTATTGGATCTGTATTTTATTCATTACCCTTTGTAGTTCAGCCTTTGCAAAAAGCTTTTGAGCAATTAGGAAATAATGTTTTAGAAGCGGGCGCAATGCTAGGAGCCAATTCAATTGATCGATTTTTTACGCTTGTACTGCCGATCACAAAAGCAAGTTTTATTACCGCCACTACTTTAGGTTTTGCACATACTGTTGGCGAATTTGGTATTGTATTAATGATAGGCGGTAATATTTCAGGCGAAACTAAAGTATTATCAATCGCGTTATTTGAACACGTTGAAGCCTTTAACTATGCCAAAGCTCACTTGCTAGCAGGTAGCCTACTTATTGGATCTTTTATTGTGTTGGGGCTTATTTATTTATTAAATTATACAAAACCTAAAATCAACCTGCAGTCAAATAATCAACGTTCTATTATGATGAAAGGTAACGTTGATGAAAAATGAGAATAAATCGTTAAACTTTAATTTTAACACTCAACTCGACGGTTTTACTTTATCGGTAAAGCAAATTATTCCAACACAAGGTATTACAGGTGTTTTTGGTCATTCTGGTTCAGGTAAATCAACCTTACTTAGATTAATATCTGGTTTAGAAAGCTCAACTACAGGGCAACTTTATTTACATAATAACGTGCTGTTTGATTCAACAAAACGTATTAATGTTAAGCCTGAAAAAAGACGCATAGGTTTAGTTTTTCAAGAAGATCGTTTATTCCCCCACTTAAATGTTATGCAAAATTTAGCTTATGCTCATAAGCGTTGCCCTGATAAAAAACTTAATATTGACGATATTATCAACCTTACTCAATTAACCCCTTTGTTAAACAAAAATGTTACTTTATTGTCAGGTGGTGAAAAACAAAGAGTTGCAATTGCTAGAGCGGTATTATCAGAGCCTAAATTGTTGCTACTCGACGAACCCTTAAGTGCTTTAGATACTAAAAATAAAGCCATTATGATCTCTTTGTTATTAAAAGTGCAACAAACCTTAAATATACCCATGCTGTATGTCAGCCATAGTTTGGCTGAATTGCAGCAAATTGCTGATAATTTATTGGTACTGAAGCAAGGCAATATAGAACACTTCGGAAATATTCATCAGGTTATTCACACGTTAAACAATAGCCTCGAAACACTACAGCAAACCAGTTTATCCTTAACAATAAAAGAGCATTTAGCTGAATACGGATTAACTGCTTTACAGCTAACACACAACATTTCACTTTACATGCCTTTGTTAAAATCGTTTAAAAGCCGCCTATTAAAGGGAAAACCAGCAATAGACTCAACAGAAAAGTCGTTATTAATCAGATGTTATATCGCGGCAAGCGACATAAGTATTAGCCGAAGTGAAGTTATTAATTCATCAATTGTTAATCATTTTCAGGCTAAAATTATAAATCTTCAACCACAAGATAGTACGGTCTTAGTTACCTTAACAATTGAAGAGTTAGAATCTTTAAAACAAGTATTTTATTCATCTATTAGTTTATGGTCTGCAGAACGGTTATGTTTAAAGATAGATGATTTGGTTTACATTCAATTTAAAGCCAGTGCTGTGCATGGCTTAGCTAACTTAGCAGAGGAATAAATGCTTACTGAAAAGGAAAAACTCAGATATAGCCGACAAATCATGCTTAAACCTATTGGTGAAGAAGGCCAGATAGCGCTTAGAAACGCCAACGTGATGATTGTAGGTGTAGGTGGTTTAGGTAATCCTGTTGCATTATATTTAGCGGCAGCTGGTATAGGCACATTGTTTATAGCTGATGGCGACAATGTTGATATTACCAACCTGCAAAGACAAATTTTATTTACTGAACAAGATGTTAATAAAAATAAAGCTGACACCGCCGCTGAAAAACTTATTCAACATAACAGCGATGTAACCATTGAAGTGATTGATGAAATGCTTGACTACGAACTATGCGATTATTACGTTCCTAAAATGGATTTGGTGATTGATTGTAGCGACAATATTCAAACTCGCTATTTGGTTAATCAATACTGCGTTTCTCATAAAGTGCCTCTCATTATTGGCGCGGCAACGGGATTTGATGGTCAACAGTTAGTAGTAGATCCACGAAATGCTGAAAGTGCCTGTTATCACTGTTTATTTCCGGAAAGTAAAAAACCACCTGAAAATAACTGCCAAACTATTGGAATTGTTGGTCCTGTATTATCTATTGTCGCCGGTATGCAATCGTTACAAGCAATAAAGTTACTCACCGGTAATATGGTTCATATTAATCAACTGAATTTATTTGATGGTTTATGCAATCAATGGCAGCAATTTAAAATAAAAAAACAAGAAAGCTGTAAAGTATGTGGTTAACCATATACCCGTTATCATTCAAGATGCAGGTTTCAGTGGGAGATGTTGATTGGTATATACTTAACATTTATTTTCTAACGCTATTAGTAAAATTAATAAATAGAGTCTATAACTGATGTTAGAGGCTCTATTTATACATTTGGAGAAATTTTTAAGGTGTGAGTTACTTAAACAATCCAGTATTTCGATCTGAAACTGCTTCGCGCCACCCTCCTAACCATTCTGATTTGGCATCAATATTTTGATATGGACAATTTTCTTTAGCTTTGCCATTTAATCCAGCTTGGTAACCATTAGCATGGGCTCTTCCTAAACGATCTCTTTTTTGTCTTCTCATGAACTACACCTCTTAACCATTTGATATTAATTAATAAAAAATTATCTAGCGGTCGAAAATCAACTTCAATCGACAATTAATTTTTAATCAATTAGAGTTAATGTGCAAGTAAATTAAAATTACATTTAGGCGTAAAAAATGCTTAAAAAACAAACTAAAAATATTGATCATTGAGTCAAAAAAACTTTTATAATATAAAACAACTCGTTAATAAATTTGTAATATTCCAATCCGTACTAACAATAAAATTTATATAAGTATTTAGTTTAATAAAACCAAGTATCGATAAAAAAACTTAAATAAAAATCATTCAGACAGCAATGGTTGTAACATATTTTCTAAACCATTTAATTTTATTTCATACATTAATGCCAACTGTTCACCCAGTTTACCTTCTGGAAAACCTTTATTATGAAACCAAACTAAATAAGGCTCTGGTAATTGAAGTAACTTTCTGCCAGCATATTTTCCAAAGGGCATCACTTGATTAACAGCTTCTACTAATTTTTGCTGATTTGACACGATGTTATTCTCTTAAACTTACTCTAACATTTATATTTTATTATACTTGTAGCCTCTTATATATACCCGTTATCATTCAAAATACTCGTTTCAGAGCGCGTGAGCGATATCAATTCAAGGCAATACTTTTTATATGGGAGAGACATTACAACAACGTACTGCCTTGAATGACTTACTATAGATATTGACGCTCAAGCGCTCTAAAATTAACATCTTGATTTATAACAGGTATAACAGTAAGTTCCTTATAATTCTTTCCTTAAAATATGTAAATAGGCAATAACAACATGGCAATTACAATTGAACAAACAACATTAGCTGGTGGCTGTTTTTGGTGTATAGAATCAGCTTTCAATAACATTAAAGGGATTGAAAGCGCTGTATCAGGTTATATGGGTGGAGAAACTAACGATCCAACTTATGAGAAAATTTGTTCAGGCACTACAGGTCATGCTGAAGTCGTGCAATTATCTTATGACCCTAGTGTTATCAGCTACCGCGAAATATTAGAAATATTTTTTGCGTTACACGATCCTACCCAATTAAATAGGCAAGGGAACGATATAGGGACTCAATATCGTTCTGGTTTATTTTTTCATACGAAGGAACAACAGCAAACAGCTTTAAGTATTATTGATGAGATTAATCGAGATGAAATCTGGCAGGACCCCGTAGTGACTGAGGTTACGGCAAAGTCTGAGTTTTATTTAGGTGAATATATGCATCAAGGCTATTTCAATCGCAATCCGGAAAACCCATATTGCCAAGCCGTAGTTGCACCTAAACTGGCTAAATTTAAAAAAACTTTTACTGATCTGTTAAAGTAAAATGAGTATTGCTACTAATTAAAAAGCAACGCTATAGTTAAATAGTGTTGCTTTTTTATATCTCATAAATATTGACGCCCTAGTACTTTGAAATAACCGTCTTAATTGGTAAAGCGTACAATTTATTAATACATCAAAGTATAAAGTTTTCTTCGATACTTGGTAGCTAATGCATCACCTTCAGGTAAAATTTTCAATACATCTAACATTAATTCTTTACTGGTTGTGTTAGCTAAATCTTTTTGTACCAACCTAAAAAGGATCTCTAAGGCTTCTTCATTGCGATTGACTTGAGAATACTGTGCTGCCAATTTATGTTTAAGTCCATCATTATCAGGTTCATTTTGAAGCTGTGCTTCTAAAGCTTTAATTTCTGGCGACTCAGCAGCTTGGTTAGCTAATTCAAGTTTTGCCATAACGGCTTTATAGGCACTGTCTTGGTCTACCATCATAATGGTGGCTAATACGTTTTCAGCATCAGTAGTTTTACCCACTTGAATAGCAGCATCAGCATAAACGATTTTAATATCAGCTCTTGAATCATCAATTTGATAAGCCTTTGACGCTGAGACGTACGCTTTATTTTTATCATTTTCGACTAATGCTAATTTTGCTTCATTTAATAAAGCATCTTCAATTTTAGGTAGATGTTTATCTAAAAACGTTTGCACGAGCTCTTCGGTTTGAGGACCCTGTAAACCATCAATTGGTTGTCCGTCTTTTACTAAAACAGCTGTAGGTAAACCTTGAATACCAAATTGCTCAGCTATTTGACTTTGAGTTTGACAATCAACGGTAGCAAGGGTGATATGCTGTGTGTGTAAAGCAACTTTTGCCGACAGCATGTTACGTAGTTCAATACTTTCTGGCACTTGCTCTGCCCAAAAGCTAACAAGTATAAGTGTCGATTTTGACTCTTCTAAAACAACCTGCTGGAAGTTTTCTAATGTTATAGCAACAATATTTGAGTTCATTGTCTTTCCAATTTAAAAATGATATTCAATAGTTTGGGGCTAACCTTATAGTTACAAGGCACTTATAAATAAAAAACGCGCCGTAGCGCGTTTAAAAGTTTAATTAAATACAATTTGATTAGGCTGCTTAACTAACCTAAAACAAACCATAATAAGCCAAAACCTAAAACTAAACGATAGATAACAAATGGCATCATGCCTATTTTATCTAATAAGATTAAAAAGAAATGAATACATGCATAAGCACTAATAAAAGCAAGCACACTGCCTAGCCCGATTGCCTGCCAATCTACTCCGTCAGCTGAGGTAATAAGCTTCAACGTTAAGTAACTACCCGCCATCGCAATGGCAGGAATTGACAATAAGAAGGAAAATCTTGCAGCATTTTCACGGCTTAAACCTAGCATTAAACCAACAGTCATCGTAATACCAGAACGTGATGTCCCTGGAATTAGTGCAATAGCTTGTGCAAGCCCAATTAACATAGCCCCTTTAAAACCCATTTTTTCAATACTGACATTTTGCTTAGCTTTGATATCGGCAAAACCAAGTAATACGCCAAAAATAATAGTGGTTCCTGCAATAACTAAGGCCGAGCGTAAATACTCTTCAATAATATCTTTACCTAATAAACCAAATAAGCCTGCGGGGATCGTCGCAAATAAAATCCACCACGCTAACGTTCCGTCAAAGTTTGTTTCGGTTGTTTTATTGCGTTGTGTGATGGTTGAAACCCAAGCAACAGCCATGTTACCAACTTCTTTTCTAAAATAGAGTACTACCGCTAATAAAGTACCAACATGAACGGCAACATCAAAAGCCAACCCTTGATCTTGCCACCCCAAAACTGCAGAAGGTAAAATTAAGTGAGCAGAGCTACTGATTGGTAAAAACTCAGTTAGTCCTTGAATGATTGCTAATAAAAATATTTCTAGAGTACTCATATTGTTGGCTTATCCATAATGTGTGACCATGAAAATGGTATTTGAGTTATCGTTTGGCTGGCTTTATCGAAGTTGCTCCAAAGCTCACCATACGTTTGGTTAATAGTAGGATGCTCTAAGTCAGTTGCTATTTCAGCAAGTGGCCATAAAACAAATGCGTTTTTTGTAATTTCATCTCGTGGAATTTGTACTGGTGTAGTTAAAACGAGTTGGTCGAATAATAGAAGATCTAAATCGAGTGTTCGAGGGCTAAATTTTTTAGCTTGTTGTTCGCGACCATATTTAAATTCAATGTCACGTAACGTTATGGCAACGTTTTCAATTGTATCGGTGGTTTCAATACCTATAACCATGTTATAAAAGTCTGAACCATTAAAACCTACGGCTTTGCTTTCGTATAAAGACGAAAGTGTTAAAGCGCCAAAAACTTTTGTGAGTTCAATAAGCCCATGTTTAACATGATATTCTCGGTTTATATTACTCCCTAAAGAGATATAAAGGTAAGACATTAAGCTTGCTCGCCTCTTTCAATTTCAACCGCTACTGTTTTAGTATTATGTACGGCACCCGGTTTACCAATTTTAAGCTTTAACCAAGGAATATGGTAAGTACTTATTAAATACTGTGCTATGCGCTCGGCTAATGTTTCAATTAAATCTACGGGATTAGCGTTGGCAAAAACTTCAACATCTTGAGAAATTTTTGCATAATCTAACGTTTTATTTAATTCATCATTAAAGGCAGCTTTTGAAATATCCCAACCTAAGGTTAAATCTATTATCAAAGTTTGTTTAATATGTTTTTCCCATTCATAAAACCCAATAGTGGTTTGAATACTTAGGCCTTCAATACAGACTTTATCCATTTTAAAACTCTTATATTACACGGTGATAATATTACGCAGTACAATTAGATTATGTTATAACAATAATTTACATTGGGTGCATGTTATTAATTGGTCATTTAATAGATATAATTTTACCTATCTAAATCAGTAAAAACCAGAAATGTATTGAGATATCACTAACTATACCCGTTATCATTTAGAATGTTGGTTTCAGTGGGAACTAAAAACAATTTAGGTACAGATTTATTGTTCCAGATGAAATCAAGACTACATTCATGTATGCAAGGCATTAATTGTTTTTAGACCCATCGAAGAAGCGTTTGAGCGCTTATACCTTTAAAAAATGACTTCGTCTTTAATGCTTTTTACAAGGGAATAACCATTGCAATAAAGCATTGCCTTGAATTGCTTACTATAAACATTGACGCTCACGCGCTCTGAAACGAGCATATTGATTAGTAATGGGTATATATATTATTTAAAATAACTGACAAATGACTTAGCCAAAATAAAGATCGTTTTTATAGTATCAATTGTCTATATCCGCCTATAAAATAGACTTATTGGAGTATTAAAAACTATATTTTAATTTTGATGTTAGAAAATACATCACAAAAACATTAACCATATTTAAGAGAAAGCCCATCACACATTATTATTTAATAGCTAGCATGATTGTACTTGCTTACTTAGTGGGGTCTATTTCTAGTGCGATCATAATATGTAAATTTAAAAATTTACCTGATCCACGTAATGTTGGCTCTCACAACCCAGGAGCCACAAATGTATTACGAAACACTAATAAAGTAATAGCTGCTTTTGTACTGTTTTTTGATGTTGTAAAGGGGGCTATTCCGGTTTGGAGCGCTTATTTTTTAGGTATTGAACCTATTTATATAGGCTTCATAGGTGTTGCTGCATGCTTGGGGCATATGTTTCCAGTATTTTTCGGCTTTAAAGGCGGTAAAGCTGTGGCTACAGCATTTGGAGTATTATTACCTTTAGGGTTTACCTTAGGAGGATTACTTATTTGTACGTGGTTAATTGTGGCTAAACTTACACACTACTCCAGTTTAGCCGCTATTGTAACAGTGAGTTTAGCACCGTTTTATACTCTACTCATTAAGCCTGCGTATGTTTTTCCTGTATTGATGCTAAGTGCGTTAATTGTTTTTAGACATAAAGATAATATTCAGCGTTTACTAAAAGGCACAGAAAGTAAAATATCAGTTAAACGCGCACAATAACTCACAATAACTAAAATTAAATCAGTATTTTCTAATAAAATAAATTCTTACTATAATTAACGCTTACACAGCTGTTAGTGTGTCTAAAGGCCACCGTGGTGTGGCTTTAAAAGTTAACTCTTTCTCTGTACCAGACTTTATTCGTTGTAAACCTGCATAAGCAATCATGGCACCATTATCAGTACAAAACTCGGGTCTTGGATAAAAAACTTCACCACCTAAATTTTTAGTAATAACCGATAATTTTTCTCGTAGTGCTGTATTTGCACTTACACCACCAGCAATAACTAATCTTTTTAAATCACAGGCTTTTAGCGCCCTTTTACATTTAATAGCAATAGTATCAATAACAGCATCTTGAAAGGCATAAGCAATATCAGCATGAGTTTGTTCATCCATCGTACCTTTAGCTTTTTCTTCACGTATTGCCGTACCTGTTGCCGTTTTTAAACCACTAAAGCTAAAATCCAAACCAGGTTTATTGGTCATAGGTCGAGGGAATACAAAACGTCCATGAACCCCTTTTTCAGCCATTTTAGCTAAAACAGGTCCTCCGGGGTAATCTAAACCAAGTAATTTTGCTGTTTTATCAAAGGCTTCACCAGCAGCATCGTCTACAGACTCACCTAAAAGTTCATATTCACCTATACCATCTACGCGTACTAATAAAGTATGCCCTCCCGACACTAATAAAGCGACAAAGGGAAATTCAGGCACATTATCTTCTAACATAGGAGCTAATAAGTGCCCTTCCATGTGATGAACCGGCACCGCAGGTATATTCCAACCATAAGCTAAACTTCTGCCAATTGAACACCCTACCAATAAAGCACCAACTAAACCTGGACCAGCAGTATAAGCAACACCATCTAAGTCTTTGGGAGTTAAGTTAGCATCAGCTAACACGGCTTTAATTAAAGGGATTGTTTTACGTACATGATCTCTTGATGCAAGTTCTGGCACTACTCCACCATAATCAGCATGAACCGCTATTTGACTATATAAACGATGAGCCATTATACCTTGCTCTTCATCATATATAGCAATACCAGTCTCATCACACGATGTTTCAATACCTAAAATACGCATACAAATACCACCTTCAATTGTTAAGCGCGCAATTTTACCTGTGATAAAAGCAATTCTCCACTATTATTACTTTACTTTACTAGGTAGTTAGCTTTAGAATACGTCACCAATTTTTGATAGAGCGGGTGATTTCGAGGCCAAAAGCTAAGAAGGTTACCAATTTTATAGATTTAAATAGACACAAAGGTTAACAAAAATAATGCCAGTAATTAAAGTAAGAGAAAACGAACCGTTTGACGTAGCACTTCGTCGTTTTAAGCGTTCATGTGAAAAAGCAGGTATCCTTTCTGAAGTTCGTCGTCGCGAATGTTACGAAAAACCAACTTGGGAACGTAAACGTAAGAAAGCCGCGGCCGTAAAACGTGCTGCTAAAAAAGTTTCTCGTGAGAACGCTCGCCGCGTTCGTATGTACTAAGACTGTTTAGTACTTGCTTAAGTCAACTGAGTCAACCTATGAGTCTACTTAGTCAACTAAAAGAAGAAATGAAAAACGCTATGCGTGCCAAAGACAAACTGCGTCTTGGTGTTATACGTATGGCAATTTCAGCGATTAAACAAGCTGAAATTGATCACTCAACAGAACCAACAGACGAAAACGTATTAGCCGTTTTAACTAAAATGGTTAAACAACGTAAAGAGTCTATTAAAATGTTTACTGATGGTGGTCGAGATGAATTAGCTGCAAAAGAAGCTGCTGAGGTCGTTGTTTTAGAAACGTTTTTACCTCAACCGTTAACTGCAGACGAGATTAATCAACTTATTAATAATGCAATAACAGAAACTGGTGCAGCTTCAATGGCTGACATGGGTAAAGTCATGGCAATATTAAAACCGGCTATGCAAGGTAAAGCTGACTTGGGCGCAGTAAGCAGCCAAGTTAGAAACACTTTAAATAGCTAAAGATTATCTCTATGAGGGTAACCTCAAACAAACCGCGATAGCTTTTGCCTCGCGGTTTTTTTATTTTCTGATATTTGCTTTACCTACGCCAAGCTTTATTGTGTAAAATAGCTTAATAATGTAATCCATCCCAGTATGTTGAGTAACTCAGTTATATGGCCGGTATGATCCCCCGACAATTCATTGATGATTTATTAGCTAGAGCTGATATTGTTGAACTGATTGATAGTCGCGTTCCTTTAAAAAAAGCAGGTAAAAACTATCAAGCTTGCTGCCCTTTTCATACTGAAAAATCACCCTCTTTTAGTGTAAGCCAAGATAAACAATTTTATCACTGCTTTGGTTGTGGGGAACACGGTAATGCTATTTCATTTTTAATGGAGTTTGATCGTTTAGAATTTCCTGATGCGGTTGAAGAGCTTGCTTCTCATTACAATATGACTGTACCGCGTGAAGATAATAACCAAAGCCCAGCTCAACAAAAAAAACAACAACAAGCCTATGCTCAAAAACAAGGCGACTATGCTTTAATGGAGCAAATTAGCCGTTTTTATCAACAACAACTACGAGTAGCAACTGATAAAGAAACCGCTATAAATTACCTTAAAAGTAGAGGGTTAAGTGGCGAAATAGTTAAAAAATTTGGTATAGGCTATATAAGTGATGCTTGGGATGGCATGATGAATACCTTCGCTAAAAACAATGCCGTTACCAAACAACTTGTTGATTTAGGAATGGCCATTCAAGGCGATAAAAACAAACCTTATGACCGTTTTAGAGGCAGAATTCAATTTCCTATTCGCGATAAGCGCGGACGCGTAGTGGGTTTTGGCGGTAGGGTGTTATCAGATGGCACCCCTAAATATTTAAACTCCCCAGAAACGCGAATATATCATAAAGGGCATGAATTATATGGGCTGTATGAAGCTAAACTTGCCAATAAACAACTTGATAGATTATTAGTTGTTGAAGGTTACATGGACGTGGTTGCATTAGCCCAACACGGCGTAAGTTATGCGGTAGCCTCATTAGGCACAGCAACAACACCCGAGCAATTACAAACGTTATTTAGAACCGTAAAAGAAATTATATGCTGTTACGACGGTGATCGAGCCGGTAGAGATGCAGCATGGCGCGCAATGGATAATGCCCTACCGTTAATTCAAGACGGTTACTCGCTTAGATTTGTATTTTTACCTGACGGAGAAGACCCTGATAGTTTAATTAGAGTACAAGGGCAGCAAAATTTTGAAAAAATAATAGATAAAGCGTTACCGCTTTCAGACTTTCTTTTTGAGCACTTACTCACCCAATATAATATGACAACGGCAGAGGGTAAATCTGCCGCCATTAATGCTTTTAAACCCTACTTAGAAAAACTTCCCGATAGCCACCTAAAAGACGCCATTGTTACTAAGTTAGCTAATCTTTTTGGCAGTAGTAACGAGCAACAATTAACGAAATTAAATAAAGCATTCGCTTCAAAAAACACTGTAATACCGGTAAAAAAACACACAAAAATAACTCCAGTACGATTAGCTATTGCATTATTACTTGAACATCCCCATATAGTTAATGCTTTACCTGATATATCAATATTAGCGCACGTGAACATACCAGGAATACCACTTTTAAATCAGTTGCTTATGATATGTAAACAAAATCCAAAAATTCATAGCGCACAAATTATTGAAAAGTTTAGGGGGCAAGAAGAAAATAATCAACTCACTAAGTTGATGTATTTACAACACCATGTTGAACCTGAAAATGCAGAATCTACTTTTTTAGATATAGTCGAACGTTTTCTTAATATCTTTATAGATCAACGCACCGAAGCGTTACTTCTAAAGGAAAAAACAACGGGTTTAACAAAAGTTGAAAAACAAGAATTACACAGTTTACTAAGTGCTTAACTTGCCTCTTAAACTGTTTGCAAAATAACAACTAGTTAACATAATCTCAGTTTGCGTCTGGTAATTAAGCAAGTGCATTGCTATAATTCAAGGCTTACTGTTTTCAATTTGATACCCATAAATAGGTGGACACTCGTCAATGGATCAAGCCCCACAATCTAGACTTAAAGAGCTAATTACCAAAGGTAAAGAGCAAGGTTATTTAACATTTGCTCAAGTTAATGATCATCTTCCTCAAGAGATAATAGACTCTGATCAAGTTGAAGACATCGTTAGAATGATCAACGACATGGGTATTCAGGTGTTTGAAAATGCACCTGATAACGACACGTTGATGATGAGTGAAGCAAATACCGATGAAGACGCTGCTGAGGCTGCCGCACAAGCACTTGCCTCAGTTGAGAGCGAAATTGGTCGCACAACAGATCCCGTGCGCATGTACATGCGTGAAATGGGTACCGTTGAGCTATTAACCCGTAAAGGTGAAATAGTTATTGCGAAACGCATTGAAGAAGGCATTAAAGAAGTACAGCGTTCAGTATCTGAATACCCACCGGCTATTAATTATTTATTAGACCAATGGGATAATTTTGAAGCTGAAGAAGTTCGTTTAAGCGACATTATTGTTGGCTTTTTAGATCCCGATGCTGAAGAAGAAGAAATTCCAGCTGCGGCTACTCATATCGGTTCTGAATTATCTAAAGAAGAATTAGAAAAAGAAGACAAAGATAAAGAAGACGAGGAAGACGAAGAGGAAGAAGATACTGGCCCAGATCCTGAACTTGCTCGAGAAAAATTTGGTTTACTGCGTGATGCTTACGAATCTGCCAATAAAATAATCAGCAATAAAGGCCGTGGTCACGCAGACTCACAAGCGGCTATTGATGCCTTAGCAGAAGTTTTTAAAGAATTTAGAATTGTTCCTAAAGTATTTGACCGTTTAGTTAAAAACATGCGCAGCGTAATGGATCGTTTACGTGTTCAAGAACGATTGATCATGAAACACTGTGTTGTAGGCGCAGGAATGCCTAAAGCAACGTTCATCAAAATATTTCCAGGTAACGAAACCTCAAAAAATTGGTTTGAAGAGCAAAAAAATGCGGATCTGCCCCACTCAGCTAAATTAGCTGAAATTGAATTAGACGTAGAAAGATGTATCTACAAACTAAACATGATTGAAGAAGAAACCTACTTAAACGTACATGGCATAAAAGATATTAACCGTCGAATGTCAATTGGTGAAGCTAAAGCTCGTCGTGCGAAAAAGGAAATGGTAGAAGCTAACTTACGTCTTGTAATTTCAATCGCCAAAAAATACACCAACCGTGGTTTACAATTCTTAGATCTGATCCAAGAAGGTAATATCGGATTAATGAAAGCCGTTGATAAATTTGAATATCGTCGCGGTTATAAGTTTTCAACTTATGCTACTTGGTGGATACGTCAAGCAATAACACGTTCTATTGCTGACCAAGCACGTACTATTCGTATTCCAGTACATATGATTGAAACGATCAATAAATTGAATCGTATTTCTCGTCAAATGCTGCAAGAAATGGGTCGTGAGCCAACTCCAGAAGAGTTAGCTGAACGCATGGTAATGCCTGAAGATAAAATTCGTAAGGTATTAAAAATAGCGAAAGAACCTATATCAATGGAAACTCCTATTGGTGATGATGAAGATTCACACCTTGGTGATTTTATAGAAGATGGTAGTGGTGAATTACCGGTTGATTCTGCAACATCTGAAAATTTAAAAGATGCCACCCATGAAGTATTAGCAGGTTTAACCGCCCGTGAAGCTAAAGTATTAAGAATGCGTTTTGGTATTGATATGAATACCGACCATACCCTTGAAGAAGTAGGTAAGCAATTTGACGTTACTCGTGAACGCATTCGTCAAATTGAGGCAAAAGCATTACGTAAGTTGCGTCACCCTTCTCGTTCTGAACAGCTTAAGAGTTTCTTAGACGGAGAATAAAACGCTTAATAACTTAATCAAAAATCCAGCTAAGCGCTGGATTTTTTATTTTTTAGACCATTAAATTTAAATAAAAGATTATTTTGATTAACAATTAAGCTAACAGTACGTTTTTATAAAATATTTCAGTTTATAGTGGTGACAACAAAATAAAAAATGCTTATACTTCACGCCGCTTAGAGATGTTAGTTTTAAGCGAGAAAAGTTTTCAGACTTACGTCATGAAAATGGGCCCTTAGCTCAGTTGGTTAGAGCATCCGACTCATAATCGGCAGGTCCCCCGTTCAAGTCGGGGAGGGCCCACCATTTTCATTTTGTATTTATGACCTATCCAGTTATCCCATATATACCCGTTACCATTTAAAATACAGGTTTCAGTGTGAACTAAAAACAATTTAGGCACAGATTTCAAGTTCCAGACGAAATCTAAGTACAGGCATCCATGTATGCAAGGCATTAAGTTTATGTAATGGTTGTTCCACGACTAAACTTAATAACGCCGCATAAATTGTTTTTAGACCCATCTAAGAAGCGCTTGAGCGCCAATACCTTCAAAGAATCACTTCATCGTTAATGCTTTTTATAAGGGAAAAACCATTGTAATAAAGCATTGCCTTGAATTACTTACCATAAATTTTTACGCTTAAGCGCTCTGAAACGAGCATCTTGATTGGTAACGGGTATATATGTAGACTAGACATTTTTTATGTCTAGTTGTTCTAATTATTAAATAAAGAACGAAGTAATAGGCTATTTAAACAAGTGTAATAATCAATGGGTTATTGTGATTGGTATTAACTATTCATAGGGTAATATAAGTTAGTTATGAAGTATTCTACATTAGGCAGTAGTAATTTATCAGTTTCCGATATTTGTTTAGGAAGTATGACTTGGGGTTTGCAAAACAATCAAAACGATGCAAATCAACAAATTGATTATGCTTTAAGTCAGCAAATTAATTTTATTGATACCGCTGAGCTTTATGCTATTCCGCCAGCACCTGAAACCTATGGCAAAACAGAAGAAATTATCGGTAATTGGTTATTAAGTAACTCAAGTAAACGAAAAGATATTGTATTAGCATCTAAAATAGCTGGGCAAGGCGTGCCTTGGATCAGAAATGCAGAACCTATAACGGGTAAAAATATTGAACTTGCTGTTGAAGGTTCGTTAAAGCGTTTAAAAACTGATTACATTGACTTATTTCAATTACACTGGCCTAACCGTGAATTCCCACATTTTGGTAACCACGGAACTAACCAAATTGACTTTACCCAAACGAATACTGAGCATGAAATAGCAAGTATTATTGATATTTTAGAAGGTGTAGCACGTTGTATAGCTGCAGGTAAAATTAGATTTTGTGGTTTGTCAGATGAAACACCTTGGGGAATTAACACCTTTTTAAAGCTTAGCGAGCAACATAACTTACCAAAGATCGTATCTATTCAAAATGAGTTTAGTTTATTACAAACCCAAGATTCACCTTATTTGCTAGAAACCTGCATCAGAGAAGATATAGCTTACTTGCCATGGTCGCCTTTAGCTACTGGGATGTTATCAGGAAAATACCTAAACAATGCTCGACCGCAAGGTAGTCGATGGACATTTGAGCAACGAAATGGCTTATACCGAGACACTGAAACCGCTCACAAAGCGACGGCTGAATATATGAGTATAGCTAAACATTACGGTATTACCCCGTCTAAATTAGCTCTAGCGTGGTGTAAACAAGTTCATGGTGTTACCTCAACAATTATTGGCGCTACAACATTGGACCAACTTAAGGAAAATATTGACGCGTTTACTGTTGAATTAAATAAAGATGCCTTGCATGATATTAATAAAATTTTAAAAGCCTACCCAGCGCCTTATTAAATGTATTATTGACAGTTTAGAAAATGAATCATAAATTTACTGTTTATTGAAAATAAAGAATTGAGAATTAAACTACTTTAAGCACAATATTGAACTAATTCATAAGTTATTTAATGTCGATTTATCAGTGCATTATAAGTAAACCCTCTATACTCATTTATGACTTAATTTTTGATTAAATAAGTACTAATTTATTTCGCACAAAAAAAAGCCTCATTCAATAATGAGGCTTTACGCTTTTATAGTTAGATTTCCATAACGGGTCTTTAAATACCCTTGTTATTAAACCTTAAAATACAAAGTTAAACATTAGTGTATATACATCAGCTTCTGGCTCTAAAGGTCTTTCAACGAAAGAACCTCGTTGCCCAGCTAAACTTTTAAAGTTTTGCCATTCTGCATTGATAGAAACGTTATACAACCAATCATAACGTACACCTAGGGCAATGCTTTTACCTGATTTACCATCAAATCTTGAAACTTTAGTAACTTTTGCTTTGTTCTCACCGTATTGAATATAAGGAACAAATTTATCAATTCGATAAGCCGCGCTGGCGTACCAAGTTGACCTTATATTACCTATTTGTCTTTCACTGGTTAACAATAGAGAATCGAGTTCATATTCAACACCAAATGAGTAAAGTTCAACATTATCATCAGGAATATTCATTTCAAAATAAGGAACACCAGGTCTTGAGTTAGTAAATTTAAACTTTTGTCCAAAATCAGCATTAAAATACGCAAAGTTTACTCGGTAATTCTCTCCTGATAAAAGAAAATTAATCCCCGACATTTTGTCAATATCGATATCAATATCAAGCGTATCACTAACACCCACATCATTAGAATCACTAAAGCCAATAAAAGGTGTTATCGCTAATTGATACTCATCAAACAACTCTAAATTCCACACTATATTAGCGCCATTATAAGCTGTTAAGCCTAAAATTGAGTTGTAAACTTCTTCTGGAGGTCTAGCATAAGTGTAGGCGTGACTAACATAATAATATTCAGACGATAAAAAAATAGGAATTCGTAAACGCCCAGCTCTAAATTCAACTTCACCTAAGTCATAACCAAGATAAGCCCATTCTAGTTCAGGTGAATCCCATTCATCCTGTGGGCGCTTAACCAATTGTGCAGAGGCTTTAAAATTATCATTAAAAAAATCTAGCTGAACTCCAAAAGTCGTGTCGCAATCTAAGCACGTGTCGTCTGAAACACTTCGATTAATAATTAAAGGTGTTTTATTATCTGATGAAGTGATAGATGTTGAACCAAAACCGCTTAAAGAAAGTTTATCGGTTAGCTCAATGGTGGCAAATGAAGAAAAACTGACTGAGGATATAAGTAACGCTATAAGTTTATTTCTCATTATTTTTTCTCCTTACTGACTATATACAAAATATGGGCACTCTTTGGAATTAAATTAACTGGCGCATAGCCAATACGAAAACGTTTTTCTGACAACCATTTTAATAAGGACTCGATTGAGTCTTTATCAATTTCTTTGGGAGGTCTGGCCTTACCTGAAAAAGAAAGACCTGCCCAATAAGCGTTCATTTGAGAATAATCTTTGCCAAGTAATACTTGATAGAAGTTATTGCGGATATCGTTACCTTGTGGCCAATCCGACAATTCAATTTTTTTACCTTGTAAGCTTTTCTTTTTACCGCGGTAAATCATTCTTACTTTACTTTGAGTTAACTCCTTAAAATCAGATGTTAACGTAAATACAGCATAAGATTGCTCCGCATTTGCTTGAGCAATAAGTAAAAAGTTAAAAACACTAAAAAATAAACTATAGATAAAAACTTTATTGAGTATTGTTTTATTACTATTAGGTATATAAATTTTTCGATACATCCTTTTAACCACCTTGCATTAAAGATTTTGTGAAAGTTCTATGTAAGCGTAGCCGAACAATTATAATTCGCAAGAAATTAAAAAGTAAAAATAGTATCAGATTTTTACTCTTATTTATTAATAGATAAGGAAAAATAATCATTTATGATCTAAAATACTTTTATAAAATTTTGTACATACAGAATCTTTAAAGTATCAATGCTGTTTGAATTTAAATTAAAATATATCCTTTATTATTCAAGAGGCATGTGTATAGCCGTTACCATTCAAGATGCAGTTTTGAGTGGGAACTGAAAACAATTAGGCACAGATTTAAAGTTCCCTACGAAATCTAAGGTCTACATCCATGTATGCAAGGCATTAAATTTATGTCATGGTTATTCTCGGTAACTGCTCCTGCGTTACCCTAATGCTCTACATCTATGGTGAACATGACTAAACTTAATAAGGATGCATAAATTGTTTTTAGACCCATCAAAGAGGCGTTTGAGCGTTTATTTTTCTAAAAGGTGGCTTCATCAACAATACTTTTTATAAGGGAACAAACACTATAATAAAGTATTACCTTGAATTGATATCGCTCAAGCGCTTTGAAACGAACATATTGATTGGTAACGGTTATTTACCTTACTTTACAATAGTATTCATTAACTATACAAAACTTACCTAAATATTAATGGAACAATGTTATTTATGCTTCGTTTATGGAAAAACTTAAGTATCACAAAAAAAGTATGGGGACTCATACTTTTTCCCTCAATAATTATATTTGCTTTAACCGGCCGAGAAGTATTATTAGTAAACGAGCAATTATCAAACTTAAAAAAAGCATCATATGTTCTAGAGGCGTTAACTTTACTTAAACATCTGAATGTAAATCCCAAACTTTCAAATTCAAATATTGAAATAAATGACGTTATTTCGATATTAAATGATAAATCAATTTTATTTTTATCTGTCAGAGAAGCTAAACAATTCCATAAATTATTAATAGAATATAAAAAAGCACTTATCGCTATAAAGTTTTCAGAAAACATTAATACCTTATATAGCAATACCCAATGGCAGATTGATATCTATGAAGAGATATTACTCGCCATAGAGCAAGTCACCTTCAAATTGTCATTACCTCTAATTGATAATCACCTAAATACTCTTATACAGTTAGAGTGGATAGTCTTTTGGGCTAAAGAAGAAAACAAACAAAGTGAAAGTTTGATTGCAAATAACCTTAACGATGATCATATTGAAGAATTAAGACGCAGTGATATACACACGCTAATTAGGAATCAACAACTGTTTGTTGAGCGTTTAATTGCAATAAATGCAGATCAAAATCAAATAAATTTACTTTTAGCTGCATTCTCAAATATTGCTTTTGAAAAAACCAATAGCTACAGGGAATCATTACTTAATAAAGAACAAACCGTTAAACTCACCGCTCAAGAAATTACCCAAGGAAATACCGCATCTTCGCAACGTTTTGCATTATTGCAGAATGTTTCTAATACTATTTCAACAGAGTTAAAACATACAATCCAAAAAACAATTTCGAGCTACAAATACTATAAGTTAATATTTTTTGTTGTTATTGTTATCTCAATTATATTTGTACTAATTTTAGGCTTTTTGTTAGCACATAGAATTATAAACAATTTGAAAACCATCCTAACCTTTTTAGAAAATAAAGATGACATTAAGCGGCCCGCAACATTAGAAATTGAAGGGTATGATGAGTTATATCAATTTGCCAAAAAAGTTGAAAGTTTGACATTGGAAACCCAAAAATATCAAAAAGAAATACTTAATGCTAAGAATGAAGCTTTATTGGCACAAAAAGAAGCGGTCAAAGCTAACCATGCTAAAAGAAGTTTTCTTGCCAATATGTCACACGAAATTAGAACCCCCCTTAACGGTGTAATAGGTGTATCAGAACTTTTATCAAGTACAGTATTAAATACAAACCAAAAGGATTATGTAGATACTATTGAAACCTCTTCACACTTATTATTAAACTTAATAAACGATATTCTTGATTTTTCTAAAATTGAATCTGGAAAGCTTTCAATAACTCCTAATTCAATATCACCTCGTGAAATTATTTATGATGTTTGTACGATGGTAATACCTAAAATTAAAGAGAAAAATATTGCACTTAAAATCAACATTTCTCCTAACTTGCCTGCAAAAATATTAGCCGATGATTATCGATTAAAACAAGTACTAATAAATTTAATGTCTAACGCGGTTAAATTTACTAGTTCGGGTAGTGTTTCAATTAGCATTCAATTTAATAATATTGATAATATTGATAATAAGGCTAACTTTTTATTTAAAGTTACGGATACAGGTATAGGAATAAAAGAAGAGCACCAGAAGAAAATTTTCGAACCTTTTTCTCAAGAAGATAATTCAACTACAAGGCGCTTTGGTGGTTCAGGTCTGGGGTTGGCTATAAGTAAACAACTTATTGATTTAATGGGAGGTGATTTAACTCTTATTTCAGAAAAAGACAAAGGGAGTGAGTTTTGTTTTAATTTGAGCTTAAAAATAGTTGAAACAACGTGTGCTGAAAATACTTTGTTTAATAATACCTGTATTACACTGGTTTGCAGTGATGTTAGTGTAGCTACTATTATTTCTAAAGAACTTAATGCACTTGGTATTTATTCCTTCGATATTGAATCAACTTTACAAAATATAATTTCACAAACTTCAACAAAACCAAGAATTATTATTTTTGTGCATTTTAAAGAGGTCTTTAATGACATAACCTTATTTCAATTAGAATCACTAAATAAAAATAATAATGCCTTATGCCTTATTCAACCATTGAATGCTAACGTTTTTGATTGGGATAATTATGTGACTTCATTGGTCACTTATCCAGTGCTAGGAAATAAACTATTAAAAGCACTTAAAAATTGTGTTGACGTAATACGCTCATCAGAACAATTGCCTGTAAATATTAATCCTAACCACCCAACTAATCTATTAATAGCACAAGAAACTAAGCATGAAATTAAGCCAATATGTATTTTATTGGTTGAAGATAATAAAATTAATCAGAAAGTGGCTAAGTTTCTTTTCGAAAGGGTTGGCTATCAGCATGTAGTGGCTAATAATGGTCAAGAAGCAGTTAACCTATACAAAAAAAATCACTTATTTGACATCATTTTAATGGATTTAATGATGCCAATAAAAGATGGTTTTGAAGCAAGTAAAGAAATAAGAGCTTACGAAAAATCAAATGACTTACCTGAAACCCCAATTATTGCTGTAACAGCTAGCGTGGTTAACGATGATATTCAACAATGTTTTAAGGTAGGTATGAATGGATATATTCCGAAACCAATCCAACCTGATTTATTGTATAGTGAAATTAAAAACCTCATTACTTGATATTAAAAAGTATTAACCCACAGTTCACTCAGAATAACTTAAGTAACGTGAATTAATCACATAAACATTGAAACTGTTAATGTTAAGCAACTACTCTGCGTTGCTTATTAAATCCTCTCCAAATTTTCAACTTATTTTTTAAAAAAGATAATTCATTTACACACTTGATGATTATTTGATCGTAATGATTAACTTTTTCTACATATACCCTTTTACAATAAAAAATAGAACAAACTTCAAGTCACCATCAAAAAGTAGACTACAATTAATTTAGGATCATAAAAATCAAGGTTCTAAAATCAGTATTTTTACTTTACGAATTAAAAACAACATTAGAAAATATAAGTATTTTATGAAATTTCTTACATCATTTTTATTTCTTACCCTAATGATAAATATTGCTTATGCCAAAAACATTAAGTTAAGAGTTATTGACGAGTTAAATCAACCTATTGCCGATGTAATAATTACCCTACCTATTGAGCAAGTTGATTTACCACCTAAAAATAGTAAAGCAGTGGCAATAATGGATCAAATAGATAAACAGTTTTATCCTCGGGTATTACAAATTACTGCCGGTCAACTTGTTTCGTTTCCAAATAAAGATGATATTAGACATCATGTTTACAGCTTTTCTAAAGCTAAACCTTTTGAAATAGGTTTGTACAAAAACACCCCGACCGAGCCTATTGAATTTGATCAGCCTGGCATTGTTGAGTTAGGCTGTAATATCCATGACAAAATGTTGGGTTATATTTATATAACTGATGAAGGACATACCATAAAAACAAATGTCTTAGGTGAAGCTTCCATTAAACTATTAAAAAACCAACCGCTTTCTAATATAAAACTATGGCACCCTGAATTATCAATCTCCAGAGCTAAACATGAAAACATTGAATTACCTAAACCTAACAGTGATGGTGTTTATGAACTAAAAATAACGCTCGCAGCAAAAAAAACAACAACCCAAAGCAATACTTTTAAGAAGAAGTTTGGGAAAAAATAATTTGTGAATTATTCTTACTCTCTCAAAACCAGAATAATAAAATTAATTGCTAGTTTAGTAATTTTAACCAGTATCGCTATTTTAATATCCATAAATTTTGCTACTGAGAAACATGCAAATACTCAGCTTTCGCGCGAACTTCATATTGGTGAGAGCGTATTTTTAGATTTTTTAAAAAACCGTGAAAGTATGTTAATTAATGCGGCTACTGTTTTAACCGAAGATTTTGGTTTTAAGGAGGCAATAGCCAGCCAAGATAATAACACTATTAACAGTGTATTGATTAATCATACTGAAAGAATATCCGCTGATATTATGGCTGTTTTTAATCTTGAAGGAGAAATGCTGTCACAAACCTCCGATTTAGCATTTAATAATGGCATTAGTAACATGCAAAACGCCCTTAAGGAAATAGTAACAAATGGAGGATTAAGTACTATTAAAGTTTTTAAAGGTAAACTTTATCAAGCTTTATTTTTAACTATTGATGCACCACAACCTATTGCAATAGCTATGTTAGGGTTTGAAATCAATCAACCTCTTATTGAGCGCGTAAGTAAATTAACAACATTGGATGTTACCATAGCTTTTGATAAAAATACGGCTACCCCCCCTATCAGGATAGATCATTCAACTTCATACTTATCAACATTACCGTCCCATAACCTAGACATTTTATTACAAGGCATCAACCTAAACGACAACTCAGGTTCTTACAGTGTTATTGAGCATTTTGCGACACAACTTTTCTTTTTGAAGGATTACCCTGAGTTTACGGGTTATGTATTTTTAACCCATGACACTGACGTTTTATTTAAAGAATTTGACGCCTTGTTAAATGAGGTTACAGCCATTTCAGTTATTGCTATTTTATTGACTTTGTTTATCGGATCTGTTTTTTCACGGCATTTAACCCAGCCACTTGAACAACTCTCTGTTATAGCAAGGAAGGTAGCATCAGGAGATTATTTAACCCATATCAATTTAAATAAAGGTTCCTCTGAAATAAGAAATTTATCTTCCGCATTTACACTCATGCAACATGACATTTCTGAACGTGAAGAAAAAATAAAATACAGTGCTTCACACGATCAGTTAACAGGTTTATATAATAGAAATAAGGTACTAACTGTACTTGACGAAATATTAGCTACCAGTGAAGAATTTCAAATTTTAGCTTTACAAATTAATAGTTTCAAAGAGATAAACGAAACCTTTGGCTTTAAGGTTGGTGACAATTGTATATTACAATTATCTGAGTTTATAAGAAAAAAAGGAGGTAATGCAGCCCGTATTTCGGGTGGTGAAGTTATATGGTTTCCAACTAGGTCATTAAATGATGAAGCTTTAAGTCAGCTTCAACTTGATATTGAACAGTCAGTATTATCATCTGAGTTACAAATTAAAATTAAAATCGTTATTGGCTGTATTAATAACCCCTTAGCTCTTCAAAAAGATGCTAAAGATCTGTTGCGCAGTTTAAGTATTGCAGCTAGTCACGCACGTTTATCTAGCAACTTTATACAAGCCTTTTATCAAGAACAAGAAACTTTATACCTTCAACGATTAGATATACTTTATGCCCTATTAAATGTTTTAAATGATGATGGCAACCAAGAGCTTGCCATGTTTTACCAACCTAAGCTTTTGTTAGCTAATCATCAAGTAAAAAAAATGGAAGCGTTAATTCGTTGGAATAGTCCGACACTAGGCTTTATTTCCCCCGAATTATTTATTCCGATTGCAGAGCGGGCGGGTATTATAAAAGAATTAAGCCACTGGGTTATTCGTCGTGTTATTAGCGATTTATCATCGTGGCAACGAACTGATATTCAAGTAGCTATTAATCTTTCTGCTCAAGATATTATGTCAGAAGATATTTTTGACATTATTTTGACCAATCTTGCTCAACATAAACTGTTACCTCAAAATTTATCTTTCGAAATTACAGAGAGTGACATTATGGATGATCCTGAAAAAGCAATTATTCAACTAAATAAATTTAAAGAGCATGGTTTTTTATTATCTATTGATGATTTTGGCACAGGTCATTCATCATTAACTTACATTAAAGACTTCCCAGTAAATGAGTTAAAAATTGATAAAAGCTTCATCTTAAAGCTTGATGAAAATAAAGACGATCAAATTATAGTTAATAGCATAATCGCTTTAGCAAAAAGTTTTAACTTACAAGTAATAGCAGAAGGGGTGGAAAACCAGGCCACCTTAACTATGCTTAAAAAAATGAACTGCCAATTTATTCAAGGATATTTTATAAGTCGGCCTATGCCGTCAAAAGAAGTTAATTCGTGGTTAACTCATTTCAATCAACAAAAGGTCGTTTATGAAAAACAAACAACGTAATCACTGCTTATATACTTTGTTATTTTTTACATTTGTTATCACAGAGGCAATAGCAGGTAGCGGTAAATTACTCGCCACATCAGGTATTACTCAAATAGAGGGTTCAGGCGGTGGTGGTATTGTCCCTTGGGCAACTATTGCAGGTTATGGCTCAAAAGACGAAATATCGGCTAGTGCCTTTTATTCTCAAGCAAATTTAGATGATTATCGTTTACACGTTTTAGGTGCCAATATAGGACTATATGATAGGCTTGAATTAAGTGTTGCAAAACAAACGTTTGACCTAACAAGTCTAGGTGGCGAAATTGAACAAACAATCTATGGCGCTAAGGTAAAGGTTTATGGCGACGTTATTTATTCTCAATGGCCACAATTGAGTGTTGGGATCCACCATAAAGAGTTAAAGCACCCGTTAATAGCTAGAGCGCTAGGTGCTAAAAACACAAGTTCTGGTACTGATTTTTATGTTGCCGCAACAAAAGTAAACTTAGGTTTTTTGTATGGATACAACACAGTGTGGAACATTACAGGTCGCTTCTCAAAGGGTAATGAACTTGGTTTGTTGGGTTTTGGTTCAAGTGCAGAAAAAGATTACCAATTTTTGTTAGAAGCTTCAGTCGGGGTATTATTATCTCGGCATTGGGCTATAGGATTAGAATATAGGCAAAAACCTGATAATTTAGGCTTAAAAGAGGATGACTGGGTAGATGCCTTTGTAGCCTACCTACCGAATAAAGAATTTAGCTTAACTTTAGCTTGGGCTAAACTCGGCACTATTGCTGGTGCAAAAAAACAAGATGGACTATTTTTAACAATGACGGGAAAATTATGGTAATTCAATTAAAAGCACTTTGCTTAATCACCTTACTCGCAGTGTCAAGCTGTGCAACTAAACAAACTTCATTGTATGATAGTATTGGGGGGCAATCAAAAGTAGAGCAAATTGTTGATAACTTTATTGAAGAATTACAATTTGACCAGTCAATATACCCTTACTTTGCTGATTCAAATATTGACAGATTTAAAGAAAAAATGTCTGAACATCTTTGTATGTCAATAAAAGGGCCTTGTGAATATACTGGCGACTCAATGGTGCAAGTACATTCAAGCATGAACATTAACGAAACTGACTTTAATACAACAGTAGATTTGTTAATTAAAGCGATGACTAAAGCTAATGTTGAGCATAGACATCAAAACCAAATTTTAAAACATTTGACTAAGTACAGAAAAGAAATCATTTACTTATAAACAGAAAAAATTGTCTCAAATTTGGGTTAATTATCGTTAAGTACAAATAAAGCTTACTGAATTAGTTGATCTTTAATGTGTTTATTTGTACAACTCATCATAAAAGTAACGTGAAAATCAACAAATACATACCCATTACCCTATAGGCTGTTCAAATAGTTTTTTACCTTCTTTTAACAATAATTGAACCGCAGGGTGTTTTACCTTACGCTCAGGAGATATAAGGTAATAATGTTCAGTAATATCCGTTGTTTGCCCAATGAGTTTTACATCAAATTGTTCAATAACGTGCTTATCAATAATTGTAGGTGCACAAAATACTCCATAACCTGCCTCACCAAAATAATGAGCTAATGTGGAATCGTCAAATTCGCCAATAATTATGGGTGAAATACTTAATTGATCGAACCATGACAACACACTTAACCGTTGATTGGAGCCCTCCCCTGCAGTAAAAAATGGTTTGCCATTTAACGATTGTGGGAAATTACTTTGTAATTCCCTGGCAATACTTTCATGAGCAAAAAAACTCAATCCACATTTACCCACCAAGTGGCTATAAGCTTTTAGTGGTGAGTATGTAGGTAGAGAAGTATCACTTAAAACAGCATCTAATTTATTGGTTGCTAGCTCCCCTAAAAGCACTTCTAAACTGGTTTCTTTACATACCAGTTTGATTGATTCATCAGTAGTATAAATTGCTTTTAAAAAATTAAACGAAAACACCTTTGCAATAACATCAGTTACTCCAATTGAAAACTTAAAGGTAAAATCAGTTGAATGATTTTGTAACGAATGAAGTAATTCATCGCCTAAACTAAAAATTTCTTGGGTATAACTTAGCGTAACGTGCCCAATATCGGTTAATGCTAACCTTTTCCCTTTACGTTCAAATAATGTATATCCTAACTGCGCCTCTAACAAACTTAATTGAGCACTTAATGCTTGAGGAGTAATATGAATAGCACTTGAAGCTTTCGCAATACTGCCATGGACTGCAATTGCTTGAAAATATTGTAAGTGATGGTAATTAAGTTTAGCCATTTCTTTCCTAGAACTTCCAATTTGTCTATTAAACGAAGACAAAACCTTATCAATATTTTATTGATAATAACACAATTTTATATGACTTTCATTGCGAATGAAATTTTACTATAACTATTGTACCCAAGCTACTTTAGAATATAAGAATTTAATAGCCGCGGTATCAATGTAGAAAATGGAGTCTATATGTCAGAAAGTAAACTTGTTCTTCAATGGAAGCAATTTATAAAAACAGATGCCAGTTCAGGCATTATTTTAGTTACAGCTGCGGCTTTTGCTTTATTTATGGCAAATAGCTTCTTTAGTACTGCCTATAATAATTTTTTAGAATTTCCGGTAAGTATCACCTTAGGCGCATTTGCCATCAGTAAACCATTAGTATTATGGATAAATGATGGCTTAATGGCACTATTCTTTTTTGTAGTGGGTTTAGAAATTAAGCGTGAATTATTTTATGGAGAATTATCTCGACCTGATCAAATCGTTTTACCCTTTTTAGCTGCAATTGCTGGTATTATTTTCCCTGCCTTAATCTATGTGGCTTTTAATTACGAAGATGCTGTTGCGATGAATGGTTGGGCCATTCCATCAGCCACGGATATTGCGTTTGCATTAGGCATATTTATTTTATTTGGTAAACATTTACCACCAAGTTTAAAACTGTTTTTATTGTCAGTGGCAATTATTGATGATATTGGCGCGGTTATTATCATTGCCCTTTTTTACTCACAAGATTTATCAACAAACTCTTTGATCATTGCCATTGTTGGCATGGTAGTGTTGTTTATTTTTAACCGTTTAAAATTAGAAAATAAAACCCCTTTTATATTAGTATCGATAGTTGTTTGGGCTGCGGTATTAAAATCAGGTGTGCACGCCACTTTGGCCGGCTTTGCAGTGGCTTGGTTTATTCCTATAGCTCGTGAAAAAGCTCAATCAATGTCTTATCAAATAGAACATGGATTACACCCTTGGATAGCATTTTTTGTATTGCCACTTTTTGCCTTTGCTAATGCTGGTGTTGGCTTAACTAATGCCACTCTTGATGAGCTATTTACGCCAATATCGGTTGGTATTATCGGTGGTTTGTTTATTGGTAAACAACTCGGAATCTTTACTGCTTGCTTTATTGCTATTAAATTAAAACTCTGTAAATTACCTAAAGATGCCACTTGGACTCAACTCTATGGTGTATGCTTACTATGTGGTGTTGGCTTTACTATGAGTTTATTTATTGGCTCTTTAGCTTTTGAAGAACAAGGCTTAGATTATCAAACCCAAGTTAAAGTGGGCGTTTTAGTGGGATCACTAATATCAGCCTTTGCTGGTGGGTGGTTAATTAGAAAATCATCAAAAAAATTATTGAATAATTTAGGAATAAAAAATGATAAAAATAAAAGCCCTACTTTGTAACTTAGCAACATTAAGTTTGTTGATGTTGTCAAACAACTCAATTGCAGACTTTAAATCAGACATTATTAACTCATGTACTGCTTACCAACAGGGTAAAGACAAAAGTGAAATTAATGCCTGTAAATTATACATCGACGGTTTTATCGATTCATCTCTACTTTCTCAAGATGCAATCGCGAGACCCCAAGCAATAATTAATAAAGAACAAACCCAACAAAGTGACTTTTTAAAACGTGCTTATCAAACACGTGTATTTACTTCACCATCGAGCTTAAAAACTGATATAACCTATCAATTTTGTATTCCAATAGAATACGATAGAAAAAAAATAGCATCAACAGTTGCTAAATCAATAAACATAGAAAAGTTACAAACAGTACACCTTAAAGAAGTGTTATTAGAAACTTTGATTTTTAATTTTCCATGTAAACAACAATAGCTAGAGATCTAGATTTAATTTGATTTGATTTGAACTTAATTTTTAATGTAAGCAGAGGTGCACAATGGAATTAACAATTACAGAACTTAATGTTGAATTAAACAATGAAAACAAACTGCGAATTCGCCAAAAGGCAATACGTATGTTTAATAAAATTTGCGATAACATTCAAAAAATAACTGTTACCGTTAATGATATAAATGGACCTAAAGGAGGCAAAGACAAAGTGTGTAAAATTATTATTCACGCTAGCGGAATGCCTGATATTGTTGTAACAGATAATCAAAACTCGGTGAGTAGTGCTGTTAATACTGCACTTACTAGAGCTCGAGTTACCTTACTTAAAAAATTAAAACGTAAGCAAAAAAACAGACCCACATGGATAGAAAAAAACGTTAATGACGATGTAAAAAAATATTTAACCGATTAGGCACTTTTGTTATCCCTATCACTTATACCCGTTATCATTCAAGAAACGAGCCTATTGATTGGTAACGGGGATACATATAAAAAACCTCCCAATAAACAAAGTTAGTGGGAGGTTTTTTAAAATTCAATGTTTAACGTTTAGTTAAATCCGTTAGTTTAAATTACCTACTAAAAAATTCAATTAACGTTAAAGGGTTGTCATTTAATTAAATGTAACAATGCCACCAGTAACGCTAAAATCATTTTGTAAAAAGTTACCGTTACAAGGGCAATTATTAATAACGCCTTCAACCATAATATAACTCCCTGGTTGTACACCTGCATAAATACCTGTACCAGAAACAATATTAAGTCTTTCTTCAACTTCAAATGGAACTACACCATTAGCACAAACCGGATCCCCTCCATAAATATTAGTAAAAGAATCTCCTGCCGTAATTAGTGTACCTGTACGCTCAATATTAACTAAGGTGTGACTTGATGTTTGTGTTAATGGATCAAATTTTCCACGCATAATACCTTTAATCTTCAATTTATTACGATTAGCGTCTTTCATAACAAATCGATATTTACCCAGTTGCTCTAATTGACTGATCGAATGCGTTTCCGCAAAACCACGTTTAACATCATAAGTACCGGTTATGTTTGCAAAACAATTAAAACTTAGTAAACAAAGACTAGAGATTAAAACCTTTTTCATTATTCATTATTTCCTTTTAAATTTAAAATTAAAATTATCACTTGAATTTAAGTAGCTAACTTACTTCCCAAAAATTTATACCAACATGTCCTTTTTTACATTAAATTAATAGCAGGTATAAAAATGGAAAATTACATTAAACAACTAACGGGTAGTATAATTTGTGTTAAAAATCACATCATAAAACAAGCATAGTTTGTAGTAATTTAAGTGATAAAAATATATTAATAATTAATTTGTCATTAATATATTCGGCTAAGTATAGTGCTGAAACATATCTATTCCATTGAATATATTAAATATAAATTGAAGTAATCATATTGATTAAATATAGAACAAAATATCACTTACTTTAATAGAAATTTTGTCGTCTATAGCAAACAGCACCTTCTACACACATTACCAATCGAGATGCTCGTTTCAGAGCGCGTGAACGTCAATATTTATGGTAAGTAATTCAAGGCAATACTTTGTTTTAATGGCTATTTCCTTATAAAAGTATTAACGATGAAGCTATTTTTTAAAGGAATAAACGCTCAAGCGCCTCTTCGATGGGTCTAAAAACAATTTAAGCATCGTTATCAAGCTTAGTTACGTTTCCACATGGATGTAGTCCTTAGATTTCGTTTGGAAAATAAAGTCTGTGCCTAAATTGTTTTTAGCTCCCATTGAAACCTGCATCTTGAATGATAACGGACATATATAAAGTATAAATTTACCATCCTGTAAATATTAACTGAATATTAATAACCGCATACCCAGTGGTCAGTAGAAAGATATCTTAGTTCTCTTAAACAAATAACATTTAACTAAAAATTTAAGCTTTTAAAACATCTGAGTTTAATACTTCATCAAATAAAATAACGGCTAAGTGGTTTGTCGTTCTAAGTTAATAAGGTACTTTCTTAATTCCAAAGTATGTTACTCGTCAAGTAAAATTGAAATTTTTGCTCTAATATAAAAGATAAATAAATACTTCATAGGGTATTGAAAAAAAGTATTTTAAATAAGTAACTTGCACTTGAAATTTTTATAAAAAAGGTAATACATAATTTTTAGCTATAAACCTAGAACCCTCTATTGTTAAATGACCATAATCAAAAGCCAATAAGGTTCCCCCCACTTTTACCCTGCAGCTGAGTTCATCTAATTTATTAACAAAACATAAGTTACCAATGACATCAATAAATATAAAATCGTCATTTTTAGATTGTAAATCAATCAAATAATCATTGCTTGCAAGTATTGACTGGGTAAAAGTATGGTCTGAAATATACTTCTTCCCCATATGTCTTTTTACATAAATTAATGGTAAGGAGGGCTGCCATTGCGGAAAAGGACCTATAATAATTACTTTAGAAACCCCCAGTTCATGTAATTTAATTACTGTTTCTTCCCAATCAACATTTTCATGTTTAGAAGAAACACCTAATATTACAACTCTAGGTTGAGTATTTAAAATAGCTTCATAAGCAATATTGTTTGAGTAATCACAGCCAACATCAGAACGATTTGAGCCATTTCTTTTCATAGTAAAAGATGGAGCACAGCCAGATGAAGTTAATTGGCTAAATGGGGTATTCTTTGTTATTTCATATCTTAGCCCAGTTGATAATGATCCCATATGCGAGTCACCCCATAAAAAAACGCCACCAACTTCTGAACTAATACATTCTTCGTCTACATTAGGTTCTCCGTTATCAACCATTTGCAAGGACGCATTACATTTTCTAAATAATCCAGTTGGATCCATATTATAGTTTTTATAGCTATTTAAAATATCATTACTACTGTCTTGAGATTTTTTTCTAAAGTCGAAATTACCATTATTAACATAAACGATAGAAGCAAAAGCAAATGTTATTAACCATAATAATATTGCTTTTTTTCCTGAGAGTTTTCGTTCAATAAATATAGCTGATAGCATACCCAATATGATTGATAAACTCATAAAAAAGTAAATATTCACTTTAGTAATGGTCATATAGGTATACATATAAACAACTAGAGGCCAATGCCACAAGTAAATTGAATAAGACCATTCACCTATTTTTTGGAAAACAACATTATTAGTAATAATACTATCATTTCGTTGTGCTTGAAGGACTAGAAACGTACCTATTACAGGTAATATTGCTAAATAACCAGGCCAAGGGTTATTGCCGGAAATGAAAAAATATGTAGCAATAATTAATGATAAACCAAGCCACTCTACTATTTTTTTTTGTTTTTCTCTTAAAACAATAGGGTATAGGTAGGCAACACCACCCATCATCATTTCCCAGCCTCTTGTTGGTAATAAGTAATATGATGGGTTAGGCCAATGATAAGTAGCAATAACACTCAAGATAAAGCCAAAAATTGTTCCAAGCAAAACCGTGGCTTTTAAAGATTTTATTGGCATAAACTTCCGCATAGCGACAAGTATTAGCGGATATATTATATAAAACTGCCATTCAGCAGATAATGACCATGTATGAATTAACCATTTTTCATGCGCTCCACCATCAAAATAGTCAGATTCTTTCCAATAAGTAATATTAGAAACAAAGCCTAATGAGGAAAAAGTATGTTTAGAAATGGTTTCATACACCGCATTAAGCTCAAAAAACCAACCAAATGTTAATAAAACTAAACAGAGCACGGTCAATGCAGGAATAATCCTATTTGCTCGTGAAGTGTAAAATTTTGAAATAGAAAAATTTTCTTGTTCTATTCCTCTAAATATTATTCCAGTCATTAAAAAGCCTGAAATAACAAAAAACACGTCTACACCAGCAAAACCACCAGGCACCCAGGTTTCATTGAAGTGAAATAGCACAACAGCTATAACGGCAATAGCTCTTAATCCGTTAATGTCGTTTCTAAATTGCAACGTATTATACTCGGTAAGGTAGATTGAAAATTATGTTATGAGTATGTTATAAGAATGTAAGGGAAATATATATATGAATAGTTTTTAATTTGCAGAAAAACACCTCATTCTGTTACAAATAAGGTTTTAAATTTACTATTAGGGGGTGTACTTGAGCCATCACACTTAAAATAAACGAATTTTAAGTGTCAATTATATACCCATTATCATTTCAACATTTGCGACCTCTATAAAAATACTAATAACAAATTAAGTTCGATAAAGCACTTTAATGACATGCCAACCAAACTTAGTTTTAACTAAGTGAGGTTCTAATATAGCGCCACTAAATGCTACTTTATCAAACTGAGGTACCATTTGACCTCGTTTAAACTCACCTAAATCACCGCCTTTTTTACCAGATGGACATGTAGAGTATTTTTTAGCTAAGGTTTGAAATTTAGCCCCCTTACCTAACTGCTTAATAATATCTTCTGCAATTTCTTTGTGCTTAACTAGTATGTGAAGTGCGTGGGCTGTAGCTGCCATAATAAACCTTTTAACTTTATCTTTTAGACATAAAAAAACCCTGACTTTTTCAAATCAGGGCTTTCTATATATGGTACCGCAGGACGGACTTGAACCGTCACTTCTTTCGAAACCGGATTTTGAATCCGGCGTGTCTACCAATTCCACCACTGCGGCAAAGGACTGTAGCAATTATTGCAATTTGCAAAGAAATCATTTCTCATTATAAAAACTGAGTTCTTTGTAAACATTTTGAAATATCTTAAATAAACAACTAATGAAATACTTAAGAGGTCGGCATTATACGAAAAAACACGGTGTTAGCAACCGTTTTTATAAAACTATGCTATCAGGTGTTGTTTATTTAACCATAAACAAATATCACTTAAAAAATAATGCGACTTAGCAACGCTCTTTGGTAAACTATTGGAAATATTTAAAGGTGTTCTTATGGCTTCAATTAATTATAACAACTTTCCCCGTGCTGGCTTTAGGCGACGGATAGCTTGTTGGATGTACGACTTTTTAACTTCAATTGCTGTGTACATGATTGCAGGAGCAATTGGGTTTGCGTTATTCAGTTTTTTCGCCAAGTTAGGTTTTATTAATATGGGCGCAAATAAACATTTAATTGATGTGCAACAAAGCTCTTTATTATATAGCGGCTTAATTTATGGCTGGAACCTGTTTTGGGTGGCTTTTTTCTTTGTATGGTTTTGGACAAAAAGTGGTCAGACTATTGGTATGAGAGCTTGGCGTTTACGAGTACAAAATCAAAACGGAACATTACTATCTAAAAAAACAGCGATAAAACGGTTATTACCCTGCTTGCTAGGATTAGGAAATTTAACACTTATTTTAGATAGAAAAAACAAATTGAGCTTGCAAGACAGGATTACTCAAACAGAAGTGGTTTTACTTCCTATTGACGTGAGCAGAACTAGATTAAACTAGGCTAAACTAACGTCTGCTAAGGATTATAAAATAAACTAGGTGGATTTTCTTTGCATTAAAAACAAAGCTAAGCTCACAAATATAATACTTGGCATAGTTGCACCTAAAATCGGCGGGAGCTGGTAAACCAAGCTCATAGAGCCCATTACTTCGTTACTAATATAAAATAATATGCCCGTTGCAACCCCCATCATTATACGCGCGCCCATAGATACAGAACGTAACGGACCAAAAATAAAAGATAAAGCAACCAGTAACATAACGGCTACAGTTAAAGGTTGAACAATTTTTCGCCAAAATGCAAGTTCGTAGCGACTTGCATCTTGTTTGTTATCTTCTAAATATTGCAGATAATCTGATAAACCACTAATTGATAAAGACTCTGGGGTAATAACCCCTAATTTGTCTGGTGTTAAAGACGATCCCCATGCTTTAGTCGCTAGTTTTTCAGATGTTATTTTATTTTTAGTCACAAAGGTTTCAACAACACCACGTAGTTGCCATGTATCAGTTTTATAAATTGCCTTTTCAGCTGCTATCCAGCTAGAAAGTTTTAGCTTACGGTTAAACTTATATATTTGAATATTTGAAAGTTCGCCGTGCTCTTTAATTTCACCTATGTGTACAAAAAAATCACCGTCTTTAGCCCAAACTCCATTTTTAGAAGAGACTAAACTCCCCCCAGAAATTGCTTCGGCTCTAATTTCACGGGCAGCAGCTTCCCCTTGTGGAGCTAACCACTCCCCTATAGCCATACTTATTAAAATCATAATAACAGCACTTTTCATCACTGATTTTATAATATCTAATCGCGACCAACCCGCTGATTGCATTACCACCAACTCACTATTACTAGCAAGCATACCAATGCCTATTAAACCTCCAATAAGCGTCGACATGGGAAAAAATATTTCAATATCACGCGGGATCGCATATAACACATACAATGCTGCATGAGATAAGTCATAGTTACCGCGCCCCACCGCCTTCATTTGCTCAACAAATTTAATAATACCACTTAAACTTACAAATACAGCGAGTGTTGTGGCTGTGGTTGAAGCAATAATTTTACCAATATATACGTCAAGAATTTTCATTACATGGCTGCTTTTTTACGTAAAAATGAAGGTAACGCAGATTTTAGTTTCAATCCCGACGATCTGTTTTGAAGCAGTAAAATAACACCTAAAACAAAAGCCAAAATGTGTACTGGCCATAATCCTACCAAACTGATTATTGCACCACTTTCAATTGCTGAACGTGATGCAGTTAATAATAAAAAGTAACTTAAAAACAAAATTAATGCTGGCAGCATTTTGCCAAATTTACCTTGTCGAGGATTCACCTTACTTAATGGTACTGCAATAAGAGTAACGATTAAGCAGACTAATGGAAACGCCATACGCCATTGAAGTTCAGCACTGTATTCTTTTTTAAATTGTAGTTCGTCAGAGGTAAGCAATTTATGAGTGGGAATTGCACTTAATTTACGCCGTTTGTGTTCAACTTTTTGATCTTGGATCTGAATATAATATTTACTAAAAGCGACTTCTCTAAATTCATTATTTTTTACATCATTTTGATAACGAATACCATCGGTTAATACTAGCCGTTGTGAGCCAGTTTCTTCTTCAATAACTTGCCCTTTTGCTGCGTAAACTAAACTAGAGTTAATTATACTTTCTGAGGTATGCTCTTGATCAGGTAATTGTGCTACAAACACTTTTTTTAAGGTGGCTGAATCTCGGTCTTTATCATGAATGAATACAACGGCTTTCTCGTTACCCGTTTTTTGAAAACGCCCTGCCATTAATGAACTCAAACCTGAATCCGCGGCTAAATCTTCTTTAACTTGGTATTCATATTCAGAAGCAAAAGGCGCCAAATAAAGTGTAAAAACGCCTGTAGTAACAGCAGTAACTAACGCTAAAATAAGGGTTACGCGCACCACATACCATTCACTTACACCACAAGCATGCAACACTGCCATTTCGTTATCGGCATAAATTCTACCGAAGGCGAGTAAAATACCTAAAAACAGGCTTAATGGTAGGATCATCCCAGCTAAATCGGGTACTTTTAAAGCAATAAAAGTCACCACTAAGTGACCCGGTATTCCACCTTCAGATGCATCGTCTAATACGCGTACAAACTTATTACTAATAAATATCGCCATCAGCACAAAAAACACAGCAAGCTGTGTTTTAGCCACTTCTTTTAATAAATAGCGAAAAATAATCACAAAGAGATCCTATAAAAACGTCGTTTTTTTCTGACAATCGCACTATTTTTAAGTAAACTCGATGTTTTGATAAGTAAATAATAGATGCGTTAATGGCGTAAAGTTGTTGAAACCAGCGACGATTATAGCCTTTAGCCGAATAGATTTAAAAGTAATCTTCTTTATTATTTGATGTTTTAAGCAACTTAAACGCTAATTTTTTAGAAAAATACCGTTTATAAATGCAAATTAGGAGAACCCATGGAGTTCAGTGTAAAAAGTGGTAGCCCAGAAAAACAACGCAGCGCATGTATTGTAGTTGGCGTATTTGAGCCACGTCGTTTATCTGCAATAGCTGAACAACTTGACGAGATAAGTGAAGGTTATATTAGCAATTTACTACGCAAAGGTGATCTTGAAGGTAAATCTGGCCAGATGCTGCTACTTCATCATGTTCCTAATGTGTTAAGTGAACGTGTACTGTTAGTAGGCTGTGGTAAAGAGCGCGAATTAGATGAACGCCAATACCGACAAATTATTAGTAAAACTATTAATACCTTAAACGAAACAGGTTCAATGGAGGCGGTATGCTTTTTATCTGAACTTCACGTAAAAGGCCGCGATACTTATTGGAAAGTGCGTCAAGCAATTGAAGCAACTCAAGATTGTTTGTATAGTTTTAATAGTTTAAAAACCCGAAAAGTTGAGGCACGTCGCCCGTTACGTAAAATAGTATTTAACGTGCCTACTCGCCGTGAACTCACCCTAGGTGAACGCGCTGTGGCTCATGGTTTAGCTGTTTCAGAAGGTGTTTCAACCTGTAAAAATGTTGCTAACATGCCGCCTAATATCTGTAATCCTGCCTATTTAGCTGAGCAAGCTCGCATACTAGACAATGATTATGAAAACATTACCACCTCAATCGTTGATGAAAAAGAAATGGAGTCGCTTGGTATGGGGTCCTACCTTGCTGTTGGGCGTGGTTCAGCAAACGAATCATTTATGAGTATTATTAATTATAATGGAGCAAAAAACGACTCGGCTCCTATTGTATTAGTAGGTAAAGGTCTAACCTTTGACAGTGGCGGAATTTCATTAAAACCCGGCGCAGGCATGGATGAAATGAAATACGATATGGGAGGTGCCGCAGGTGTTTTAGGCGCAATGCATTCTTTAGCTGAACTCAACTTACCCATTAACGTTATAGGTATACTAGCCGGTTGTGAAAACATGCCCAGTAGTGATGCTTATCGCCCAGGCGATATAATTACAACAATGTCAGGGCAAACGGTCGAAGTGCTGAATACCGATGCTGAAGGTCGTTTAGTCTTGTGTGATGCATTAACTTATGTTGAACGATTTGAACCTGAAGCCGTTATTGACGTTGCAACCTTAACGGGAGCTTGTGTAGTTGCTTTAGGTAAAAATGCAACAGGATTAATGAGTACTCATAACCCTTTAGCGCATGAACTACTCAATGCCTCAGAGCAAAGTGGCGACCGAGCATGGCGTTTACCACTATGGGAAGAGTATCATGATCAACTTGAAAGCCCATTTGCTGACCTTGCCAATATTGGTGGCAAAGGAGCTGGAGCTATCACTGCAGGTTGTTTCTTATCGCGCTTTACTAAAAAATATAACTGGGCTCATTTAGATATTGCCGGTACTGCATGGCGTAGTGGTGGTAAGGACAAAGGGTCAACAGGTAGACCTGTAAGTTTATTAACCCAATACTTACTAAACAAATCGGGTACTGAACAAGGCGAATAAAACTCACTGACCGTTTAAAACGGTCGGTATATAATTTTATTCAGAGTAATACGGTAATTAAAATGCAAACAAAAGTTATGTTTTATGTTTTACCTGGTGGTGAAAACACCTCAGATGAAGCTGAATTAGCCCTACTTGTTCATCAAGCTTGTTTGCAAGCAGCTTATTTTTATAGGCAAAATAAAAAAGTTTTTATTTATACGCAAGATCAAAATCAAGCACACAATATTGACGAAATATTATGGTCATTTGAACCAGACTCTTTCGTCGCTCATAATTTAGCTGGTGAAGGCACAAGAGCCGGTTCACCAGTTGAAATTAGTTGGCAAAATCCCACAACAAAACGTGTAATTCTTATCAATTTAACGTCTACAGTGCCTAATTTTGCTAATAATTTTTCAACTATTATTGATTTTGTACCTACTAAAACTTTATTAAAACAACAAGCTCGAGACAGATACAGAACTTGTAAGCAATGGGGTTTTTTGGTTGAAAGCCAACCTGCCCCAACTATTACTTAAACCAATTATTAACTCATACGGGTTAACACACGCTTCTACGGAAAATCTGATGGAAAAAACTTTTACTCCTTCTGACATCGAACAACCCTTATACAAAAGCTGGGAAGAACAAGGTTACTTTAGCCCAACGGGCGAAGGCGACGGTTATTGTATCGCCATTCCGCCTCCTAATGTTACAGGCAGCTTGCACATGGGACATGCCTTTCAACAAACCATTATGGATACCTTAATTCGTTATCAGCGAATGCAAGGTAAAAATACCCTTTGGCAAGCTGGGTGTGATCATGCCGGTATTGCTACCCAGATGGTAGTAGAGCGAAAAATAGCCGCAGAAGAAGATAAAACCCGCCACGATTATGGTCGAGAAGCTTTTATAAATAAAGTATGGGAATGGAAAGAAGAGTCCGGTGGCACCATTGGCAAGCAAATGCGTCGTTTAGGTAATTCTATTGATTGGACACGCGAACGTTTTACTATGGATGACGGAATGTCTGAAGCGGTTCAAGAGGTATTTGTCCGCTTGTTTGAAGATAACTTAATATATCGTGGCAAACGCTTAGTTAACTGGGATCCTAAATTTCATACGGCTATCTCGGATTTAGAAGTAGAAAACAAAGATAAAAAAGGTCACATGTGGCATCTACGCTACCCGTTAGCAAATGGCGCCAAAACTGCCGAAGGTAAAGATCACTTAGTTGTTGCAACAACCCGACCAGAAACCATGCTGGGCGATACCGGTGTTGCGGTCAACCCCAAAGACGAGCGCTACAAAGACCTTATTGGCAAACACATATTGTTACCCTTGGTTAATCGCTTAATACCAATAGTGGGTGATGATCATGCCGACATGGAAAAAGGTACTGGTTGTGTAAAAATAACCCCCGCACATGATTTTAATGATAATGAAGTAGGCAAACGTCACGATTTACCACTGATCAATATTTTAGATAAAAATGCTGCAATATTAGCCGAAGCTGAAGTATACAATGGTACTGGCGAAGTAAGTGATGCATACGATACAGCTCTGCCCGAAGAGTTTGCCGGATTAGATCGTTTTGTAGCGCGTAAAGCAATTGTTGCAAAGTTTGATGAGCTAAATTTACTAGTAGAAGTTAAAGAGCATGATTTAGTCGCGCCATATGGCGATCGTTCTGGTGTTATTATTGAACCCTTATTAACTGATCAATGGTATGTAAGAGCAGCACCTTTAGCAGAACCAGCTATTGATGCCGTAGCAAATGGTCAAATTGAATTTGTACCTAAACAATATGAAAACATGTATTTTTCGTGGATGAAAGATATTCAAGATTGGTGTATTTCTCGCCAGCTTTGGTGGGGACATAGAATTCCGGCTTGGTATGACGAAAATGGTCAAGTTTATGTTGGCAGAACTGAAGCGGAGGTAAGAACTAAACACAGTATTGATAAAAACATAAGTTTAAAACAAGATGATGACGTACTCGATACTTGGTTTTCATCCGCTTTATGGACCTTTTCAACACTTGGTTGGCCGAATAAAACTGAAGATTTAAAAAACTTTCACCCTACCGATGTATTAGTTACCGGCTTTGATATCATTTTCTTCTGGGTTGCCCGTATGATCATGATGACCATGCATTTCAACAAAGATGAAAAAGGCACGCCACAAGTTCCTTTCAAAAAGGTTTATGTTACAGGGCTTATTCGTGACGAAAATGGCGATAAAATGAGTAAATCTAAAGGAAATGTGATAGATCCTTTAGATATGATCGACGGTATTTCTTTAGATGATTTGCTAGAGAAACGTACAGGCAATATGATGCAACCTAAGCTTGCAGCAAAAATAGCCAAACTCACTAAAAAAGAATTTCCAGAGGGAATTGAAGCACACGGCACTGATGCTTTACGCTTCACACTCACGTCTGTTGCTACTACAGGTCGCGACATTAGCTGGGATATGAAACGCCTTGAAGGCTATCGTAATTTCACCAACAAATTATGGAACGCCAGCCGGTATGTATTAATGAATACTGAGGAACATGACTGTGGTAAAAACAGCCATGCTGAAATGGAGTTTTCGTTAGCAGATCGTTGGATCTTAGGTCAATTTCAACAAACGGTTAAAACAGTACATGAAGCTTTCGATACTTTTAGATTTGACCTGGCTTCACAAGCTTTATATGAATTTACATGGAATCAATTTTGCGATTGGTACTTGGAACTAACTAAGCCCGTATTTTTTAAAGGTAGTGAAGCTCAGCAAAGAGCGACACGTCATACCTTAGTTAACGTGCTAGAAAGCCTATTACGTTTAATGCACCCAATTATGCCTTATATCACAGAAACCATATGGCAACGAGTTGTACCATTAACTAACTTTATTGAAGCCAATGGTAGCAAACTTGGTAATAGCATTATGGTTCAATCTTTCCCTACGTTTGATGAAAACCAATATGATCAACAAGCTATTGATGATGTAGAATGGGTTAAGCAATTCATTGTAGCTATTCGTAATATTCGTGGTGAAATGGATATTTCCCCTAGCAAAGCGTTACCCGTGTTACTTAAAAATGTAAGTAATGAAGATCAGCGCCGCATTAGCGAAAATCAACAATTTTTAAGTGCGTTGGCCAAATTGGAAAGTATTAAAGTATTGACTGACAACGATAAAGCGCCATTATCAGCCACCGCGGTCGTTGGAAACCTATCAGTACTTATACCAATGGCAGGATTAATTGATAAAGACGCTGAGATAGCTCGTTTAAATAAATCCATTGAAAAGCTCAATAAAGAGGCCGACAGAACTCGTGGGAAACTTAACAACGAAAAATTTGTTGGTAAAGCCCCACAAGTTGTTATTGACAAAGAAAAGGCTAAATTAGCTGAAGCAGAATCTGCTCTTAAAAAACTTCAAGAGCAAGTCATTCAAATTCAGGCTTTATAAGTTACCGTAATGTTTTTAGGCTACGGTAAAAATTATTAGAAACTTGTTAAAAGCCAGCAGTTTAGCTGGCTTTTTTTTGTCAAAAAAAAGAAAGATTAATATGAACCATTATGATAGTATGTTGTCGCGTTGAGTTTTTGCGTTTCGGGAGAAGGAGAGATTGGCTAGCTATAGTTAATTGTCCTAAACGCTGTTATTGTGTTGTTGGAAACCTTTCTCTGTCTGTACTTTAAGGTAGAGAGCATTTACTCCGTATGTGGCCATTTGGCTGTTTTTAATCTATTTTTGTGAGAAATGTAAGTATGTCTGACTCAGTAACTGGTAAAGTAAAATTTTTTAATGAATCTAAAGGATTTGGTTTCATCGAGCAAGAAAGTGGACCTGACGTTTTTGTTCATTTTAGCGCTATCCAAGGTGACGGTTTCCGCACTTTAACTGATGGTCAAGCAGTTTCTTTTACTGTTAAGCAAGGACAAAAAGGTCCTGAAGCTGAAAACGTAAATGCTATTTAAGTTTTAATACTTAAACATATATCGAAAAAGGCGATTCATTTATTTGAATCGCCTTTTTTATTATTTATTTTTATTATTTGCTAATTCTTATACGGCTCTATCTCGGGTATATACCCGTTATCATTCAAGATGCATTCGTGGGTTAAACAAACTAACAAAATGCTATCAAGTAAAGTTAGTTTTTTAGCTACTTTTAGGGTGTAAGCTTACTTTATTTCGTCCGCTTTCCTTTGAACGATACAAAGCTTGATCTGCATGCTCAATCCACTCCTCATAAGTTTTCATACTGGGTTCTACTTCGGCTATTCCTAAACTTACTGTATAAGATAAATCTATATCATTATGTTTAACAATCGAAGCCGCAATTTCCTTACGTAATCGTTCTGCAAAAATTTGAGCATTGTCTATAAGGGTATCGGCTAATAGAATTACAAACTCTTCACCCCCATAACGACCGGAAATATCGGTTTCACGTACATGTTTTCTTATTAAATCAGAGAGGTGACGAATAACATCATCACCGACAGTATGACCATAAGTATCATTAACATTTTTAAAGTGGTCAATATCTAGGATAACCAAGCTACTAGCACTTTTACTCCTAGTCCACCGCTTAAATTCATTATTTAAACAGCTTTCCCAATGACTTCTATTAAACAGTTTAGTTAAACCATCTGTTTGGCTCAAAGTTCCTAGCTCAGCATTAAGCCTTTCTAAATCTTTTTTATTAGTAGCATTGTCGGTTACGTCGTAAATAAGTAGACATAAATGAGTCACAAGACCCGTCGACGATATTAATGGAATAAATGTCGTATTCTGATACATATAATGAGCAGAACCAGTAATAGGTCGGTAATTTTGAAATTTGAATAAATAAGGCCTTTGCTCCCAAATAGTAAAAGCTTTATTTTTAAGTAAAAAAACAGATTCAGCTTTGCGCTTAAACCAATTTTTTGGTATTTCATCAAATAAGGAAAACAATTCTTTATCTTTAACTTCTCTGGGGAGTAATCCACTATGGTTTTCCATAAAACCATTCCATATCTGAATTTTGTACTGCCTATCAAGTACAACTAACCCTACATCAATGGTATGAAGCATCTCCATAAGCCAATGTAATTCATTTATTTGTTCGGTTTCAAGAGACATAGTTAATCCAATAAGTAAGAAATTTTATTATTAAGAGTTTGCATTGAATCTTCTGTGAAGAGTAATAATAAGTCACATTTGATCGGGTAGTTTTCAATATTGTAACTGATTTCAATAGCTAAAGTTTTTCTCCAGCGATTTGAGTTAGAGGCAATTAATTCTGAAATTTTTCTATGTTGTCCTAGCACTACAGGATGACCTTGGCTAAAGTTCATATCTAACTGTTCTGATACACCACTTAAGCAAGCCCCTATGAGAACATTTGCCATATCCATTAACAGCTCTAGTTCAGTGTTTTGATCTAATTCTTGTTCATAATGCATCAAGGAAGCAATATCTTTAAAGCTAGAGTCATTTAAAATAAGTAGGGCTTCACCTGAAATACCAGCCCCAATAAAACCTTGACATACTCCTGAGGTACTCTCGTTACCCTCCACTGCTGATAAAGCCATACTTAATTCACTAACTTCAATTAAATTAACATTGGGGATAGGCAATACAACGAATACATCAAGTAAACGCGCTAATAAATCACCAGCTCGCCCCATAGCTACGTTAGCAATTTCTTGGTAACAATCTCTTAAATCAGATTCTAATGAGTCAATTTGAGCTTTTTCATTGGGCGGTGTTTCAATAAATTTTTCGTTAGCTTTTGACGCTGGCGGTAAATTTATGGGTGAGTCGGTAATGGGTTTACTTTCAGGTTTGACATCTAATTCTTTAGGGATAGTTGGTGCAGTATATACTCCATAAGCAGAAAGTATTTCAGTGAGCTTTTCTTTACTCACAGGTTTCTGAATAAAATCTAACGCACCCAAACTAGTAACTCTTTGATGAGCTTCAGGTTGAATATCACCAGATATAACAATAACTAATGTAGGTAAGTCTTGCTCAACTATAGTTTGTAAAACACCATAACCGTCCATTACGGGCATATTTAAATCTAAAAGAAGTATGTCGCCTTTACCTTCCTTAATCGCTTCAATACCTTCAAGTCCATTGGTGGCAAAGCTTATATCAACGTCCCAACCATCAGGTAAAGAACGTGCAACTTGCTTACGCGCCATATTTGAATCATCACAAATTAATAACGGAATTGACATACACGTTTTTTTCCTTGGTTAATTGACATTAATAAAAAATAAAAGCTTAAAAAAGTAGTACGAATAAACTAGTCAACTTAACAATAGGTAATAATTAGGAAAACTGCATATTTTTTCTCAAAAAAATTAATAAATACGTTAAACTGTAATTATTTTTTAGGTACGCACATTTAATGAAATTATTTATATTAATAGCCTCAATTTTGGTGGCCTCACCTAGCTTTTTATTTGCCCATGAAACTTTATTTGATGAAAATAATTCTTTGGTTAAAGCGGGGGGGAAATATGTAACTCTATTGGGCACTCAAATAAATGTGGGTGATATTGCACCTAATTTTAAAGTAGTGGATCATAGTTTTTCACCGATTGAACTAAAAAATTTTAAAGGAAAAAACATTTTAATTTCAGTTGTACCGAGTTTAGACACAGGCTTATGTTCGGTTCAAACAAAAAAATTTAATGAGGCAGTTGCCTCTTTAACAAATAATACTGTTTTCATTACGATTAGTAACGATCTACCTTTTGCTCAAAAAAGGTTTTGTACAACAGAAAACATTAAGGGTATTGAGGTGCTCTCAGATGCTGTTTGGCGGGACTTTGGTACAAAATATGGGCTTGTTATAAAAGATATGGGATTATTAACGCGTGCTATTTTTATTATAAACCCTGCAAACAAAGTTATTTACAAAGAACTTGTGAGTGAGATATCTAAGCATCCAAATTACGATGAAGCGTTAAAACAGATTTCTGTATTATCAACTTCAAAAATCAAATAAAAATTAGATTTTTTCACATTAAAAATCAAAAACTTAATTATAAAAATAAATCAAATTCAAGTTTCTTCTTGAAAAACATTTCATTAGCACAATCTCTTATAGTGTAGTCGCCGATAGGGACTACATTAACCGCCTGTTCAATTTGAAAGGCACATTTATCTAGAAGCAATATATTTGAAAAATTGTTAATTCGCAGTTTAACTGGTGTTAACTTTATATGTTTTAATTCAAATAATAGTTTTTAGATACAGCATATTGCTAACTAAATATAGGATATGAATATTATGCGTACAACAACAGACTTTAGCCCACTTTACCGTTCATTTATAGGTTTTGATCACCTAGCAGGTTTAATAGATAAAGCCTCAAGAGCTGATAAACAATCAACTTACCCTCCTTATAATGTAGAGTTACTCGAAGAAGATAAATACAGAATCACTATGGCGATCGCTGGTTTTGCTGAGGATGAACTTGAAATTGAATCTAAAGAAAACACCCTGATTGTTACAGGTTTGAAGCAAAACAATAGCGATAAAGACCAACAAAAATTTTTGCATCAAGGCATTGCTGAGCGAAATTTTGAAAGAAAATTCCAATTAGGTGACCACGTTAAAATTAATGGCGCTTCAATGGAGCATGGTCTTTTACATATTGATCTCGAAAGAGAAATTCCAGAGGCACTAAAACCTCGGAAAATCCAAATTAATGGTGCAAGTCATACTGAAAAACGTATAGCAAACCTTGAGGAGGCAAAAGCTTCATAGTAAATTTTCTTGGATAATACCAACCGCATTAATGAATTGACCTGTTTTATACGAAGAATAAATCGTCAAGTATAAATGCTCAATTGGTTATTACGATTGGTATAACGTGTATTTCCCCGATTTATTTTGCCCAGCTATTAGCTGGGCTTTTTTTATCCTCACTTTTTCATATTTAGCTTTTACACACTTAAGTTTTACACTCTCAATTTTACATATTTAAGTCTGAGGGATCCCCACTAATTTAGCCTAAATTATCAATTTGTATAGCCAGAAGTGACAACTGGCTGTACACATAAACAATGACCAACTCATCGGGCTCATATCTAGGGTCATCAACCACCTCTCTACCAAGGTAAATATAGGACAGTACTCGCCGTTTTTTCTCAGTATTGGCTTGTAATGCTCTATCAT
>Ga0209185_1000273_pt1 | contig 70015 bp, 57 predicted proteins | sample SidtaG_2_FD_187425 | JGI IMG/M metagenome (GOLD analysis project Ga0209185, IMG submission 187425) | Marine algal microbial communities from Sidmouth, United Kingdom - Sidmouth_Asex2 metaG (SPAdes) (version 2) | ecosystem: Host-associated > Algae > Red algae > Unclassified | place: Sidmouth... | reverse complement strand
ACCACATGATTTTTTGTGACGAGTTTCTAGTGCTGTTTTTTGGTCTATTGTGAGTTCGATTTTTTTCATGGTGCTATCATGATCTCATTATTAATAAAATCAAGCATTTTCAATGATCACCGGTATAGTACGTAAATAATAGTAAAGGGTAAAATTGTACTCAAGCTATTTAAGCAGTAAATCACTACGTTATCTATTATTTAAGTTGTTCAAACTTTATGTAAACTAATGAATATTTCATATATACCCGTTATCATTTATTTTTTGTGCAAAATTAAAACCAAATTATTTAACTAAAAAATACTGTTAATAAATATCTAAATAAGATAATAAACTTGACGAATCATAGTTTATCAATAAAAATAGAGTACACGCGTACACTGAATTTTAACTATTTCTGCTTGGATTTTTCATGAATAAACCACCAATAATTTGGTTAAATGTTTTTGTTTTTGTTATTACATTTTTATTTGCAGCAATTGCGGTTCCATACCGTGCTTTGACTTATGGTTTCGACTACGCAGAAATTTGTTTTGCCATAATTTGCTTTATTTATTGTGGTATGTCTATTACCGCTGGTTATCATAGATTATGGTCGCATAGAACTTATCAAGCACATTCTAGTTTGCGCTTTATTTTTGCTATTGGTGGCGCATTTGCATTACAAAATAGTATTTTACATTGGTCTTCTGATCATCGTGTCCACCATAAGCATGTAGATAATAACGATGTTGACCCCTATTCAGCAAAAAAAGGTTTTTGGTATTCACATATCGGATGGATGATCAGAAGATACCACCCTGAGAGTTATTCTGACTACACCAATGTAAGAGACCTACAAAGAGATAATATTGTTATGTGGCAGCATAAAAATTATTTGTTGTTAGCAATATTAACAAACTTTGGTATTCCGCTATTATTCGGTTACCTTAACGGGAATATCATCAATGCTTTATTACTGGTTGGTTTTTTTAGATTAGTGTTAAACCATCATACAACTTTCTTTATTAATTCGTTGGCGCACATATGGGGCAATCAGCCATATACTGATAAAAATACCGCACGTGACAATGGGTTTCTCGCATTTTTTACTTTTGGTGAGGGTTACCATAATTATCACCATATATTCGAAAACGACTACAGAAATGGCATAAAATGGTGGGATTTTGATCCTACAAAGTGGTTAATTAAGTCAAGTGAATATGTAGGATTAACATCAAAGCTTAGAATAACACCAGAAGAAAAAATTGAAAAAGCACGTATAAAAATGATACTAAAAAGAAGCCAATTAAAGCTTAAATCTCATCCTAATGGAGAACAACTCCGTGAAGCTCTACAACATGAATACGATGTATTGATATTAAAAATAAATGCTTTTTATGAAGCTAGAAAACAACTGTTAACGGCTAAAAGAAACAACTTGATCAGAAATATTGAAGATTCAGAAGTGTTTACCCATTATAAAGAATTAAAAAGTCATTTAGCCGCTCAGCAAAAGAGTTGGCAAATGCTTTTAGCTGAATTAGCTTAACAACAATATTTCAACTCATGTTTTAAAGTAAAGAACCTGATGAAATTGTTATTATTTTAGATAAGGTTTAATTTGATCAGTTATTTAACAGTTTAAAGTACTTGTACTAGTTACCAATCAAGATGCTAAGAATATATGCTGTATATAACGTTTTATGGTACGCTTTAATGAAACCAAATTAGACTATAAACTTTTGAAATTTCTCTCATCTTTAAAATACATCATTCATTCAGCATTCTATGGGATAGTCGTTGCTATAGCGTTAATACTGCTTTTTCCTCATTTACGAGAAACTACTTTTTCGAGTATTAGCCTATTTCCTCCTGCCACACCTATTGTTCAACCATTATCTTATGCTAAGGCTGTACAGAACGCTGGACCTGCCGTGGTCAATATTTATTCCGAAGAAATTCAAACCTCGCCCGGTTATGGTAGAAAAAACGCTAGCAGTATCAGTTTGGGCTCTGGTGTTATTATGGATAGCGCAGGTTATATTTTAACAAATTACCATGTTGTACAAAATGCTAATTCAATCATAGTACTACTACAAACTGGGCTTTCATTATCTGCTGAGCTAATTGGTTTTGATATTTTTACCGATTTAGCGGTATTAAAAGTCAATGCTCTTAATTTACCTATAATACCTCAACGCGAAGGGTTAATTTCTCATGCCGGTGATGTGGTTTTAGCCATAGGAAATCCACTTAATTTAGGACAAACAATTACCCAAGGTATTATTAGTGCAACGGGTAGAAAAGGTGGTGGGCTAAGTATTACTAGTTATTTAGAGTTTTTACAGATGGACGCCGCTATTAATGACGGTAATTCGGGTGGTGCATTAATTAACACTAATGGAGAATTAGTTGGCATTAATTCCCGTAAATTTATTGATGATAAACATAACATTCAGGGAATATTTTTTGCTGTACCTTATAAACTGGCTCATAAAGTTATGCAAAAAATTATTGCTACAGGAAGAGTTACACGTGGGTGGTTAGGTATTTCTACCAATTCGGCAAGTGCTGGTGGCCGTGGAATTATTATTGATGAGGTTGAAATGAGTAGTCCTGCACAAAAAGCAGGGTTGAAAATCAATGATGCAATATATCAAATAGGTGATACACCGATCACATCTGTTACACAAGCCCTAGATTTAGTAGCAGAAACGACGCCGGGAGAAACGTTAATCTTTCATGTATTTCGTCAAAATAAGTCTATTGAAATAGCAATAACAATAGAAGAGATTGTCGCACGTTAGTATTTAACTCTAACGTGCTTATTAATTTAAATTGTTACGCGCGAATACGTTTAATGTCAGCGCCTAACTTGGTTAATTTATCTTCAATGTGCTGATAACCTCTATCGATATGATAAATTCTATCTACTTGAGTTTCCGTAATCGCCACTAAACCGGCTATTACTAAGCTAGCTGAAGCTCTTAAATCGGTAGCCATTACTTGTGCCCCCGTTAAAGTTTTTACGCCGCGGCTAATTGCTGTGTTTCCTTCTAAAGAAATATCTGCTCCCATTCTTTGTAATTCAGGGATGTGCATAAAGCGATTTTCAAATATGGTTTCTGTTGTTGTTGCTGTGCCTTGAGCAATTGCATTCAAGGTCACAAATTGAGCTTGCATATCGGTAGGGAAAGCGGGATGAGGGGCAGTTCGAATATTGACAGCTGTAGGTCGTTTATCCATAGTTAACTCAATCCAATCGTCGCCAGTTTTAATCACCGCACCAGCCTCTTGTAACTTACTCAATACAGCATCTAACGCCTTAGGGTCGGTATTTAAACATTTTACTTTACCTTGAGTAACAGCAGCAGCTACTAAAAACGTACCGGTTTCGATACGGTCAGGCATTACAGAATATTGCGAACCAGTTAACTCAGGCACACCATTAATGGTTAACGTGTCGGTACCAGCGCCCAAAACATTAGCCCCCATAGCATTTAAACAATCAGCTAAATCTACAATTTCAGGCTCTCTTGCTGCATTTTCAATGATGGTTGTTCCATCAGCTAAAGCAGCCGCCATCATTAAGTTTTCAGTTCCGGTTACGCTTACCGTATCCATGAAAATATTAGCACCTGAAAGCCGACCTTGGTTTTTAGCATTAATGTACCCATTTTCAACATTGATATCAGCTCCCATCTGCTTTAAACCTTGAATATGTAAATTAACAGGTCTAGCTCCAATTGCACAACCGCCAGGTAAAGATACTTCCGCATGACCAAAACGAGCAAGTAAAGGGCCCAGCACTAAAATAGAAGCTCTCATGGTTTTCACTAATTCGTATGATGCTTTGCAATGATCAATAGAGCTAGCATCTATCATAACTGAATTATCGCCTACCCATTTAGCTTTAGCTCCTAACTGGTTAAGCAATTTAATAGTGGTTTCAATATCATTTAGTTTTGGAACATTGTTGAATGTAATAGGCGTTTGAGAAAGCAATGCTGACATTAGAATGGGTAATGCAGCATTTTTAGCGCCTGAAATAGTGACTTCGCCACGTAGTGGATTACCACCATTAATTTTAAAAGCGTCCAATATATTCTTCTTCTTATTAGAGTAGGTTTATAGCGGTAGATTAAACATTTTTTCACGCTGCCATTGAGCTGTTGTGAACGTTTTAATAGTTACAGCATGTATTGCTCCTTCTTTTATCGCATTGGATAAAGGAGAATAAATAGTTTGTTGCTTTTTAACTCGACTTAAATCACCCAAAAAATCGGCAATCGCAATAACTTTACATTGAGAACCATCAAACTTCACATGAAGTTCATCGAGTTCTACTGCATCATTAATTAATTTTTCTATATCAGAATTTTCCACAAGACTACCTTAAGTATACGATTAACCTAGTATTAGTTAATTTAAGTGTTAATAGGTTTTGTTATAAATGAGTGGGGATGGTTAAATTTTGGTTGGAATAAATAAATCTACTGCACTCAATTTTGCTAATTTTAACAAATCTTGTGGTAAATTGTGAAAGATTATTTCAGTTTTAGTTTTTTTTGCTTCTTCCACAAGGCGTAAAATCCAAGCAAGACCTGCCGTATCTATCTTGGTAACATCAACTAAATCTACAACTACATTCTTATTATGAAATGTACTTACAGTTTTTTTTTCAAAGGCAACATCAATGGTACGCATTGAAAGTTCCCCTTTAAAAAAAGCGCTATTATTTTCATAAGTCCAAGTTATTGTTGTCATTAATTATTACCATTCTTAAAAACAATATCTTGCTTACTTTTTTCTTTAAGCATTTCGGTTACGTGAGGTAAGCCTTTTTGACGAATAATACTTGATAACTCTGCTTGTTTGCTGTCAAGTAAACTAACACCTTCGGCAACCATATCGTAGGCTTTCCAATCGTTTGTTTTATTATTTTTACGTACCCTAAATGAAATATTAATAGGGGCGCGTCCTGGTTCTATGACTGCGGTATTAACCGATACAATTTTTTCATTAGTGATCGGTCTAGGCGGTTCAAACGTTACTTTTTGTTTTTTATATAAAGTAAAAACTTGTGCATATGAGCTAATTAAGTAGTCTCTAAACACAGGCACAAAGGCTTTACGCTCTTTTTCTGTCGTTTTTTTAAAATTACGCGCACCTATCACTTTATATGCTGAATACTTGTAATTAATGTAAGGCATTAATTCTTCACGCACTATTGTTTTTAAAAGATTAGGTTTTTGTTGAATTGAACTTTGCTCGTCAGCAAACCGTTTAAAGGTTTTCTCTGCCACTTTTTGGATCATCAAGTAGGGATCTTTTTTATCAATACGTTGACTAGGGGCTGGCTGACTAAGTGCTGATATTTGCCCAGTTATTGTCGTAACATCTTTTGACTTAACCGTGCTATTTGCAGCCACTGAAAATACGACGAAAAAAGGTATCATTGTTAATATTATTTTAATCATAATGAATCTCACTTACCTTGTTTTAAGGTTAATCATTCCCTTGGCTAAATAAAAATTGACCAATAAGTTCTTCTAAAACCAATGCAGGTTTAGTATCTTCAATATAGTCACCTGACCTTAACGTACCTACAGAATCATCCATAAACCCCGGTAGTAAACCTATATATTGCTCCCCCAATAAACCTGCGGTTAAAATGGAAACCGAAGTAGCTTCGGAAAAATTATTATACTGCGCGTCAATATCTAGGGTAACAACAGGCGTATAACCTTGAGCATCTAGTGCAATTTTACTTACACGCCCCACTAATACACCACCAACTTTAATAGGTGAGCGTACTTTCAAACCGCCAATGTTATCAAATTTTGCATAAAGTTGATAAGTATCCCCACTACCTGAAAGACCACTATCTGCAACTTTTAATGAAAGCATTAACAATGCTGCAATACCTAATGCGGTAAAAAGCCCAACCATTATTTCTATTTTTTTCGACAACATACCTTTCACCAATCCATAATAAATTTAAAACTGTTATGTATACTCTATAAACTACTAAGTAAACATCAATGCTGTTAAGACAAAATCTAACGCTAATACTAGTAATGAAGATTGAACAACCGTTTGAGTGGTTGCTTTAGCAATCCCCTCAGACGTTGGAATACATTCATAACCTTTGTAAACAGCAATCCACGTTACGGCAAAAGCAAAAAATAAACTTTTTATAATGCCGTTCATAATGTCTTTATCAAAATCAACTTGCGACTGCATAACTGACCAGAAAGTACCGCCATCTACACCAAGCCAATCTACACCCACAAGGTGAGCACCTAAAATACCCACTGCTGAAAATATAGCAGCCAACAGAGGTAAACTAATAAACCCAGCCCAAAAACGAGGTGCTACGACTCTGCGAAGAGGATCAATCGCCATCATTTCTAAGCTCGATAGTTGCTCAGTTGCTCTCATTAAACCTATTTCTGCAGTTAGTGCAGAGCCCGCTCTACCGGCAAATAATAGTGCAGAAACTACCGGCCCTAATTCTCGTAATAAGGATAACGCAACCATGGGACCTAAGCTGGCTTCAGCGCCATAACCTACAAGAATAGTATAGCCTTGTAGCGCAAGCACCATACCAATAAATAAACCTGACACCACAATAATGATTAACGACTGAACGCCAACAGCATACAACTGCTTAACCAATAAAGGAGTACCCTTTTTAACATTAGGAACATGAACCAGAGCTGAACTAAGCAATAAAACGGCTCGACCTAACCCTGAAAGTCGATTAATGACTTTACGACCCAATAATTGAAAAAACCTCATCATTAGGCTCCTTTACCAATAAGTTCGTCACGATAAGCTGGCGCAGCATAGTGAAAAGGAACAGGGCCGTCAGACTCACCTTTAATAAATTGTTGCACTAAAGGAGACGTTTGTTTGGTTATTTCTTCGGGTGTGCCTTGGCCTATAATTTTTTGCTCAGCAATAATATAAATATAATCAGCAATACCCATAACTTCTGGAACATCATGAGAAACCACTACCGAGGTTAAACCTAAAGCATCGTTTAAGGAGCGAATAAGCCTAACAATAACGCCCATAGAAATGGGATCTTGCCCTGCAAAGGGTTCATCAAAAAGTATTAACTCAGGGTCTAAAGCAATTGCACGAGCTAAAGCGGCTCTTCTTGCCATTCCACCCGATAGTTCATTTGGGTTTAAATGCTTTGCGCCACGCAAACCAACAGCTTCTAATTTCATTAATACGATTTTTTCAATCAATGCTTCTGATAAATTAGTATGTTCACGAATTGGAAAAGCAACATTGTCGTATACCGACATATCAGTGAATAAAGCGCCACTTTGGAAAAGCATACTCATACTTTTACGCAGTTCATATAAGTCGTTACGAGCAAGTTTAGGGATGTTTTTCCCTTTGAATAGAATATTACCTGACTGAGGTTTAAGCTGACCACCAATTAATCTAAGTAAAGTTGTTTTACCGATGCCACTAGGCCCCATAATAGCCGTAACTTTACCTTTAGGTATAGACAAGCTAATGTCATCATAAATAACACGTTCGTCACGCCTAAAAGACATATTTTCAATATTAACAAGATTTTCTAGCATATTATTGTGGGGCATCTTTGTGAATTATATTAAGTACGAAAGAATTCTAACTCAGCGTTGACAATACTTCATTATAAATAGTGAATAATAATGTGCAAAGAACGTAAGAAAGTGTCTATTAGTGTAAGTATTTGTAATTTATCAGCTCTGAATTACTATTTTTTACGTAAGAATTGATTAATACGTAAGCAGTATTTGGTTTTTTCTAGCAGTTTCGATAAAATTTCTTTTTATTTTGTTCTCAACCAGCGACAATTTACTTTAACTGATGGAGTCCTGAATGTTTATTCATGTTTTAATTTTACTGGTAGCGCTTGTTGTACTCGTTTGGAGTGCTGAAAAATTTGTATTTGGAGCATCTTCACTTGCACGAAATTTAGGTATTTCTCCCATGATAATTGGTCTTACCATTGTCGCTATGGGTTCATCCGCACCAGAAATGATGGTGGCTGCAACCGCATCACTGCAAGATAACCCCAATACCGCCATCGGTAATGCTATAGGTTCTAATATTACTAATATAGCGTTGGTATTAGGTATTACGGCGTTATTAAAACCGTTAAGTGTATCTTCAGGCACAATTAAACGTGAAATCCCACTTATTTTAGCCGTAACGGCAATCGCTTATTGGATGCTTTCTGATTCAAACTTTAGCTTTATCGAGGGTTTGATCCTCATTATTGGTTTTTTTGTTTATATTATAACTTTACTGGTTATTACCTTAAACAGAGCAAAAACAGCGCCGGTAGACGACCCTATGATTTTAGGTGCAGAAAACGATGTGCCTGACCCAGTAAATACCGGCATGTCAGTCGTTTGGATTATTGTTGGGTTAATATTTTTACCATTAAGTGCATTTTATTTAATAGATTCGGCTGAATTTATTGCACGTTTTTTTGGTATAAGCGATTTAGTAATTGGTTTAACCGTTGTTGCTATAGGTACTAGCTTACCTGAGCTTGCAGCGTGTATTGCGAGTATTGTAAAAAAAGAAGATGATTTAGCTTTAGGCAATATTATTGGTTCAAATATCTTTAATATTTTAGCTGTACTTTCATTAACAGGGCTAATATCCCCTGGCGAAATAGATCAACATGCGGCAACCCGAGACGGCCCCATAATGTTAGGAGTCACTTTATTATTGTTCTTGCTTTGTTTTAGTCGAAAACTAGGAAACTTTAGAATAACGCGGTTAAAAGGGTTACTTTTATTGAGTATATTTTTTGCGTACCAAATATTACTTTTCGTGTCATAAGTTACTAACTTACCTATTGGCTAAAAATAAGCGTAATGAGTTAATTACATGAAACAATTTAAACAGCTTGCTCTTAATGTTATTAATATTGAAAAACAAGCCATTGAAGAAATCAAACAATATATCAACGATGATTTTGAATTAGCTTGCCAACTTATGTTTAGTTGTACCGGCAGAGTTATTGTTATTGGTATGGGGAAATCGGGCCATATTGGCGGAAAAATAGCCGCCACGTTAGCCAGCACAGGAACACCTGCTTTTTTTGTTCACCCAGGAGAAGCCAGTCATGGTGATTTAGGCATGATCAGACAAGATGATGTGGTATTAACCATATCTAACTCGGGTGAAACTGCAGAGGTGTTATCAATTATTCATGTTATAAAACGCATGGGCAGTAAACTCATTGCGATGACGGGTAACGCAAACTCTACCTTAGCAACAGTATCCGATACTCATATTTGCATTAAAGTCTCTAAAGAAGCCTGTCCTTTAGGCTTAACTCCTACCTCAAGCACCACTGCAACACTGGTAATGGGCGATGCTATAGCCTTGTCCCTACTAAACGCCCGAGGTTTTACCGCCGATGACTTTGCTTTATCTCACCCTGGTGGCAGTTTAGGAAAACGATTGCTATTAAGACTTTCCGATATTATGCATTGCAATGAACGTATTCCTGTTGTGCAAAGTACGGTGAAAATAAAAGATGCTTTGGTTGAGATGTCGTTAAAAGGTTTAGGCATGACCGCGGTAGTTAACAACAATAAACTTGTTGGATTATTTACTGACGGTGATTTAAGAAGAATACTCGACGAGCGAGTAGATATTCACCAAGATGATATTGCCAGCGTTATGAATATCAACCCAACAGTAGCAGTACCCGAAATGCTAGCCGCTGAAGCATTAAAAATAATGGAAGATAAAAAAATTAATGGTCTTATTATTATTAATGAAAATTCTGTACCTATTGGCGCGATGAACATGCATGACATTCTTAAATCAGGGCTTATTTAAATGAACACACTTTACGGAAATGTACAGCAAAACGTTTTAGATAAAGCCCAACGCATAAAATTATTTATTTGTGACATTGATGGCGTGTTTTCAGATGGTAGAATTTACCTAGGTAATGAGGGTGAGGAACTAAAAGCATTTCACACCAAAGATGGTTACGGTATTAAAGCCTTAGGTGCTAGTGGTGTCGACGTTGCCGTAATTACTGGCAGGCAATCCAATATTGTTGAAACCAGAATGACAGCACTCAATGTAAAACACATTGTTCAAGGACAAGAAGACAAACTACCTGCATTAAAAAAAATACTCACTCAACTTAATTTATCTGCTGAGCAAGTTGCCTATATAGGTGATGATATGCCCGACTACGAATGTATGAATTATGTAGGGTTAAGCATTGCGGTAAACGATGCCCACCCTCAAATTTTGAAAATGGCAACTTATACTACCTTTACACAAGGTGGATTTGGCGCAGTTCGAGAAGTTTGTGATTTAATAATGCAGACTCAAGGCACACTAGCCAGTGCCACTGGCGCAAGTATATGACCAAATTATATAGCTTAGCATTTTTTGCTTTATTGCTTGCTGGCGTTGCTTATGGCTTAATTGAATGGTTACACTCTAACGACCAAGTTAGAAAAAATGTTGATACTGAATTATTACCTGACTTTATTGCTGAATCATTAAAAAGTAACACTTTTAACAATAAGGGAAACATTTCTCATACTATAGATGCTCAAAGAATGGAGCATTATTCTGATATTGACGTAACTCACTTTGAATTTCCGAGCCTTACTTTGTATCCAGAAAATAAAGAGGTTCCATGGCAAATTAGCTCAAAAGAAGGCACACTGTTTAAGAATAACCGCGTAAGCCTAAAAAATAGAGTAAAATTAGAAACCACGGACCCTGAAAGCTTAATTAAAGAGATCCATGGCAAGTCAATTGACTTAGATTTAAATACAAACATTATTAGTTCAGAGCAAGCTATTGTTATTTTAGGTAATGGCTTTACTACGTACGGCTCTGGATTAATTGTTGATATAAACACCAAACAGATGACACTTGAAAATGTGCAAACTATTTACAAAAAAATTGAAAAATAGCCTCTTAGTGCTTTCACTACTGTTGCTAACCTGCAACAGTGCTTTTTCTAAAAAAATGGATTTAAATCAAGAGCTAAGCATTGATGCTAGCCGGCAATCAGCTGATCTTAAAAATAAGATATTCAGCTACATAGATAACGTTGTTATTAAGCAAGGTTCTTTACTGATAAAAGCCGACTTAGTGCAAGTAATAACAGACCCTAAAACAGGTGATAAAACCTACATTGCTAAAGGCAAACCAGCAACTTTTAAACAAACATTAGAAGATGGCAAACCAATTAATCTTCAAGCAAACGAAATTAAATACGAGCCTTCATTAAATACCGTCACTATTTCTGGTAATGCTTTACTTAAACAAGATGGTAGCGAAGTCAGCGGCAGTAAAATCACCTATAACTCAGTCACTGAATACGTTAATGCTGAAAGTAATAAAAACGATAAAGTAAAAACGGTGATCCAACCTAAAGAAAAAAAACCAAACGTATCTCAGGGCAATAAATAAGTTATGACAACCTCAACGTTAATCGCACAAGGTTTAGCGAAATCTTACAAAAGCAGAAAAGTAGTTAAAAATGTAGGGCTTCAAGTTAACGCCGGGCAAATAGTTGGTTTGTTAGGTCCTAACGGAGCAGGTAAAACGACTTCTTTTTACATGATTGTTGGGTTGGTACCTAATGATGAAGGCACAATAACGTTAAATGGTGAAAATGTAACACAACTACCAATGCATGAACGAGCTCGAAAAGGTATTGGTTACTTGCCACAAGAGGCATCTATATTTAGAAAGCTGAGCGTTTACAATAACATTATGGCTATTTTGCAAACCCAAAAACACCTAAATGATATTGAACGTGAAGAAAAACTCGAACACTTACTTGAAGAATTTAATATAAATCACATCAAAGACAATTTAGGAATGAGCTTATCAGGCGGTGAACGTCGAAGAGTTGAAATTGCCAGAGCACTTGCTGCAGATCCAAAATTTATTCTTTTAGATGAACCCTTTGCAGGTGTAGATCCTATTTCGGTTGGCGATATAAAAAAAATCATTATCCATTTAAAGCAACGTGGCATTGGTATTTTAATTACTGACCACAATGTGCGTGAAACCCTAGATGTTTGTGAACACGCCTATATTGTTAGCCACGGCGAACTTATTGCCGAAGGTAACGCCAACGAGATACTTTCGAATCAACACGTAAGAGATGTATACCTTGGTGAGCAATTTACGCTATAGTAATTAATAAGTAGTCAGCAATATTTTTATATTGTTTTATTTTTTTATATGAGTCATAGGATAAAAAATACGTAGATGCGCCCTTCTCTACAACTCCGTATCGGACAACATCTAACGATGACCCCTCAGTTACAACAAGCAATAAAGCTGTTGCAACTTTCCACGTTAGATTTACAGCAAGAAATTCAAGAAGCATTGGAAAGCAATCCTTTGCTTGAAGTGGATGAAAGCCCATCAAATAATAAAGATGAGTCTATTAATAATTTAGAAGATGCTTACTCCGCTTCCTCGAACGAGACCGATAAAAAAGCTTCCGACGGCACCGAAGAATCCTCCCCATCTATTGATGAAATATCAACATCTGAGGCAATGAGCAATACCGACATTCCTGAAGAATTAAACATAGATACCACATGGGACGAAAGTTATAGCGCCGGCGTTTCTAACACAGGCAGTATTAGTTCCCCATCAGAAGATTATACTTATCAAGGTGAAACAAAAGACTCGCTACAAGATCACCTTTTATGGCAAATGCAACTCACTCCCTTTAGTGATACAGACAAAACTATCGCCATCGCTATTATTGAAGCCATCGACGAATCTGGCTACCTAACCGTCTCATGTGAAGATATTTTAGAATGTGTCGGTATAGAAGACGTTGAATTAGACGAAGTTGAAGTCGTGTTAAAGCGTATCAATGTATTTGATCCTATTGGTGTTGGCGCGCGCTCAGTATCAGATTGTTTGCACATTCAACTCAATCAGTTTGATCTTGCAACCCCTTGGTTATCAGAAGCCAAACTGGTTGTTAAAGAATATATTAATCTTTTAGGTAGTCGAGATTACCGCCAGTTAATGCGTAAAACACGTTTAAAAGAAGACCAACTACGCGAAGTACTGCGTTTAATTCAATCTTTAGATCCTCGCCCTGGCGACAGTGTAGTAAAAAGTGAAGAGCAATACGTTATTCCTGATGTATCGGTTGAAAAGAAAAATGGCCGTTGGGTCGTTGAGTTAAACCCTGACACAGCGCCTAAATTATCAGTCAACCAACAATACGCCTCCATGACACGCACCATGAAAAAAACCACTGATACCCAGTTTATCCGCTCAAATTTACAAGAAGCCAAGTGGTTTATTAAAAGTTTAGAAAGCAGAAATGATACATTACTGAAAGTATCTAACTGTATTGTACAACGCCAGCAAGGTTTTTTTGAGCACGGTCCCGAATCCATGCGCCCTATGGTGTTAAATGATATTGCCGAAGCGGTAGAAATGCATGAATCGACAATTTCCCGTGTTACAACCCAAAAATATATGCATACCCCAAGAGGTATATTTGAACTTAAATATTTCTTCTCCAGTCATGTTAGTACAGAAAATGGTGGCGATTGCTCATCAACCGCTATTCGCGAACTAATTAAAAAACTCGTTGCTGCCGAAATACCCGCGAAGCCATTAAGTGATAATAAAATGGCAGAAATTTTAGCCGAACAGGGCATTAAAGTAGCTAGAAGAACCGTTGCTAAATATCGAGAATCGTTATCAATTCCTCCATCAAACCAACGTAAAAGCTTAATTTAATTTATACTAGTTTAATGTGATTTTATACGGTCGTTTCAAGATAACTAAAGAGGGTTTAACTTATGCAAATAAATTTATCAGGTCACCATGTAGAAATCACCAGCTCTTTACGGGAATATGTTAATACTAAATTTTCAAAATTAGAACGCCACTTTGATCAAATAAATAATGTTTATGTTGTCTTAACGGTTGAAAAATTAAACCAGATAGCAGAAGCAACCGTTCACTTAACGGGAACCGAAGTGCACGCAACCGCGACCAGCGAAGACATGTATGCATCAATAGATGCATTAATTGAAAAACTAGATCGCCAAGTGTTAAAGCACAAAGGTAAAACAACTCACCATTAACTCACACAATTAGGCTTTAGTAGTAATGACAACTTTGCAAGATATTTTAACGCCAGAATGCACATTGTGCTCCGTTTCTGGCGCTAGCAAAAAGCGTGTTCTAGATAAAATTTGTACCATCGCAGAAAGCAAAATAGCAGAACACGGCGCTTATGAATTACTTGAAAGCCTTACCGCACGAGAAAAGCTAGGTTCTACAGGTATTGGAAATGGTATTGCTATTCCACATGGGCGTTTACCTAATGCTAAATCAGTAGTTGCCGTTATTGTAACCACTGATATTCCTGTTGATTTTAACGCTATTGATAACAAACCAGTTGATATTTTTATTGCGTTATTTGTACCCGAAGCCGCATGTGAAGATCATTTAACCACCTTGCAAAGCATCGCAAAACTTTTCAGTGATAAGCAAATCGCCAAGCAAGTTCGCAAATGCCAAAGTGATGAAGAATTATTTACACTCATTCAAAAAAGCACACGTTAAATGACTGGTATAATTGTAAAGGAACAAAGAGTTTAATGAAGTTAATTATTGTAAGCGGACGATCTGGCTCAGGTAAATCTGTAGCGTTAAGGGTATTAGAAGATTTAGGTTATTATTGTGTTGATAACATTCCTGTAAACTTGTTACCCGCTTTAATTCACACAGCAATAAGTAATTATGAAAATGTTGCCGTTAGCATTGATGTTCGTAATTTACCTAGTAACCCTAAAGACGTTTCAGAAATATTAGACTACCTCCCCAGCACTGTAGAATTAAATATTCTTTATCTTGATGCAAATGACAGCGACCTAATTAAGCGATTTAGTGAAACGCGGCGATTACACCCATTGATCAAACAAAATATCGCACTTGATCAAGCAATAGCTCTAGAAAAAAAATTATTAGAACCCATTTCAACACGCACAGGTTTATACATAAATACCAGCCAGTTAACGCCTCATCAGTTGTCAGATTTAGTCAGAGAAAGAATTTTAGGTAAAAAATCTGGCTCCATGGTAGTTGTATTTGAATCTTTTGGGTTTAAACATGGTGTACCACAAGATGCAGATTATGTTTTTGACGCACGTTTTTTGCCTAACCCCTTTTGGGATAAAGAACTAAAAGGCTACACCGGATTAGATCAACCGGTTAAAGACTTTTTATCAAGCCAACCGATTGTGACCAAATTTATTTGGCAAATAAATAGCTTTATGATGACTTGGTTACCTCATTTAGAGCGTAACAACCGTAGTTACATCACTATTGCCATAGGCTGTACTGGTGGTAAGCACCGCTCTGTTTATATCGCTGAACTACTTGCTAATAATTTGAGAAAAGAACGCGAAGATGTTCAATCGAGGCACAGAGATATTACCATCTCAAGCAAGTAAAAATCTGCTTATAAGGTTTACCAATGAAAAAATGTGAAGAATCAATTGTTATCTCCAACAAGTTGGGGCTACATGCTAGAGCTGCCACAAAGTTAGCACAATTATGTCAACAGTTTGATGCCTCCGTAACAGTTTCATTAAAAGATAACTCAGCCGATGCCAGTAGCATTATGGGATTAATGTTACTGGCTGGTAGCCAAGGAAAAACGGTTACCGTAGTCACCGAGGGCGAAGATGCGGAAGCGGCGATTAAAAGTATATGCCAACTGTTTTCAGATAAATTTGACGAAGAAGAATAAATACGTCTCACTTAGATTGAATATTTTTATTAATATTCAATCTAATCAATAGTATGATTTGCATTTATAACCCTCTTATTTTTTAGAAAAACAGAGTGTCTTTGTACTTACAAAGACTGAAAAAACAAATGAGCTAAACTAGTTCCGATATTAGCTATTATTTTCACTCAAACCATATACAACATTAACCATAATCCGCTAATAAGAATAATCGAAGAGTTTTATGCCAGACAGTGCAGAACAAGAATATAACCAACAAAAGCTTATTGAAGTTAATGCCGCGCTTGGTAGCGGTATGTTTGTTTACGTTCGTAAGTTATTGCAAAACTTACCTGCCTACGATTTAGCATTAATTTTAGAGTCTTCACCACCAAAAAGTCGAACCGTTTTATGGCAATTAATTGACCCCGATAACCATGGTGACGTACTTGAAGAGCTCAATGAAGAAGTCCGTAAGGGTATTCTTAAAAGTATGCGCCCTGAAAAGCTTGCTGCTGTTGCTGAAGGCATGGATGTTGATGATTTAGCTGAAGTATTAAGAACTCTGCCCGACACCGCCTACCGAAGTGTAATAAGCTCAATGGACTCTCAAGATAGAGGTCGAGTAGAGCAAGCATTATCATTTGAAGAAGATACCGCTGGCGGTATTATGAATACCGATACCATTACTATTCGACCCGATGTATCGGTAGACGTGGTATTAAGATATTTACGTTTAAAAGGGGAGCTGCCAGAATCGACAGATTCATTTTATGTGGTCGACCGACAAGATAAGTTTATAGGTTCTGTTTCATTAGCTGCCATTGTAACCGCTAAACCAGATGTTATTACCGCCACTCTTATAGATAAAGATATTGAGGCTATTTCAGTTAATATGCCTGAAAATGAAGTTGCGCAATTATTTGAACGTTATGATTGGTTTTCAGCTCCCGTTATTGATGACAATGGTCACTTGTTAGGACGTATAACAATTGATGATGTTATCGATTTTATTCGTGAAGAAGCTGAACATTCTATGATGAGTATGGCGGGTTTAGATGATGAAGCTGATACTTTCGCTCCGGTTATTGAAAGCACCAAAAAACGCTCTATTTGGTTAGGGGTAAACTTGATCACGGCATTATTAGCGGTTGCCGTTACTAGTATGTTTGAAGGTATATTTGAACAACTCGCTATTTTGGCCGTATTGAATTCCTTAGTGCCAAGCATGGGCGGCGTGGCCGGTAATCAAACGCTAACTTTAGTCATAAGAGGTATGGCATTGGGGCACGTAGGCGAAAGTAATGCCAAAACTTTACTATTAAAAGAGCTCGCGATTGGTTTTCTCAATGGCATTATATGGGCTTTACTTATTGCAACGGTTGTCGCTGTTTGGAAGCAAGACTTTACCTTAGGAGCCGTTATTGCCTTTGCCATGTTAATGAATATGACGGCGGCTGGTTTAGCTGGTGTCTCCGTTCCTATTCTACTTAAACGCATGAATATTGACCCAGCTTTGGCGGGGAGTGTTATTTTAACAACCGTTACCGATGTTGTGGGCATTTTCGCCTTTTTAGGCACCGCGACACTTTTACTGACTTAAAAATTTTTATCTTATGACTGATTCACTTCATAACATATTTGCGTATCACGTATTTAACTTTTAAGATTCAGTGATTAAAATTTTAGGTTATATACCCATTACTAAGTAAAACGCTTTTTATATTTACTATTTCAACGTAATAGATATAAAACATCTGTTATTTGAGCCTATTTTCTATTTAATCCTAATTACCTGCAACTTGCATTTCATTTATGAGTAACGAACCTGTACGAATACTACCTCTCATATCCACATCGTCACCAACAGCAATCAATCCTTTAAACATTTCTTGTAAATTACCAGCTATAGTCACTTCAGATACAGGGAATGCTATTTCACCGTTTTCTACCCAAAAACCGGCTGCACCGCGCGAGTAATCGCCATTTACCACATTTACGCCTTGCCCCATGAGTTCCGTAACTAAAAAACCCGTACCTAGTTTTTTTAGCATTGCATCAAAACTCCCACCGCAACCTTCACCTTGAGCGCTTAATAGCCAATTATGAATTCCGCCGGCATGGCCTGTTGTTTCTAAACCAAGTTTTCGTGCTGAATAAGTAGTTAATAAATAAGTGGCTAAACAACCTTCTGTAATAATTTCTCTATCTAGAGTTTTTACTCCTTCACTATCGAATGCGCTACTCGCTAAGGCGCCCTTAATATGAGGTCGTTCACTAATATTTAAAAATTTAGGGAAAACTGATTTACCAATTGAATCAAGCAAAAAAGATGATTTTCTATATAAATTACCCCCACTTATAGCCGCAATAAAATGTCCAAATATTGTGTTAGCAATGTCGGCTCTAAACATAACAGAAACTTTACCCGTAGGTAATTTTTGTGGGTTCAATCTTGAAAGTGTTTCAATAGCGGCTTGTTTACCTACTACTGCAGGGCTATCTAATAAGTCAAAATTCCTACCCACCGTATAAGCATAGTCACGCTGCATGTTATCACCCTCGCCAGCAATCATTACACAGCTTAAACTGTGCCGACTGCTTGGATAACCCACCAGTTGGCCATTGGTATTACCGTAGACTTTAAAACCTTCAAATGTATCTAAACTTGCACCGTCTGAATTAGTTAAGTGTTTATCATAGGCAAGTGCGCTTTCTTCACAAGCCTTGGCAATTTCAATCGCTTCATCAGTATTTATTGATTTATGGTGGTATAAGTCTAAATCTTCTGGCTCCATAGCAAGCAAAGATTTATCAGCCAAACCTGAACAGTCATCAACAGATGTATATTTAGCGATATTAACAGCTGCCTGAACAGCTTGCTGTAAAGCATTTTCCGAAAGGTCGGCCGTAGAAGCACTGCCCTTACGTCCGTCAATGTAAACGGTAAGTCCTAATGCGCCGTCGTTAGTAAACTCTACTGTTTCAACTTCACCCATTCTAGTACCAATACTTAAGCCTTGTTGTTTACTCATCGCAACTTCAGCAGCACTTACACCTAAAGATTCTGCAAGTGTTAATACTTTAGATACGCGATCTTTTACTTGTTCAAGTTGGCTAATAATACTGTTTGATTCTGTCATGGTTAAATTAAAGTCTCTATTTACATTAATGGTTGGTGAAATACGAACAAATAAGTCTAGCACCTATTTTTGGTTTGCCGAGGTGTAGTATACTATTGCTAATCTCAATTATATTATTCAACATTATGCCCCAGTCTGCTAACGATATCGACGAATTAGATGAAGATTTAAAAAGTAAATCTGAAATAAAACGTGAAATGCACAAATTACAAGATTTTGGACAAAAACTGGTTGAAATGTCTAAACATCAACGCAGCCGCTTGCCATTAACCGAGGAATTGAAAGATGCCATGATACTGGCAGATAAAATTCTTAATAAACATGAGGCGTTACGCAGACATATTAGACATATTGCAAAAATTTTGTCGGAAACTGATTTAGCCCCTATCCATCAAGCGATGGATGTTATGGCAAACAAACACCAACAAGAATCAGTTAAGCATACACGTTTAGAAACCTTAAGAGGCGAACTAATTAACGGCGATAACGAATCAGTAGAATTGCTTTTAACTCAACACCCGTTGATGGAAAGGCAGAAACTTCGACAATTAATACGTCAAGCCTCTAAAGAAGTAAAAGCCGAAAAGCCCGCTAAATATTCATTAGAGTTACTTAATTATTTAAAAGCAAATATTACTTTTTAATCAGTAGCACCTTGTTAATCGAGAATAAAAAACTCTGGCTATTTATCCTTTAGCTATAGTTTTCAACACGTAATTACGCAGGCGCTTATTTTAAACTTTATGCTGGTGGTGGCGAGTTTTAGATTACTTATAATATACCCGTTACCAGTCAAAATGATCGTTTCAGAGCGCGTGAGCGATATCAATTCAAGGCAATACTTTATTGTAATGGTTGTTCCCTTATAAAAAGTATTAACGATGGAGTGATTTTGCTCAAGCGCTTCTTCGATGGGTCTAAAAACAATTTATGCGTCGTTATTAAGTTTAGTCAGGGAATAACCATGACATAAACTTAATGCCTTGCTTAAATTGTTTTTAGCTCCCACTGAAACCTGCATTTTGAATGGTAACGGGTATACCCCTTACCAGTTAAAATGGTCGTTTCAGAGCGCTTGATTGGTAACGGTAAGCTCAATGATTATTTACTTTAAGTTGTTTACCTAGTAAAACTAGGGCAATCCCTAGCAAAACAATTATTGTCGACATGAGTAATCGAGTCGTCATTATTTCATTTATAAAAATAATACCCCCTAATGAGGCAATTACCGGCACTAAAAGTTGTAATACCCCTGCTTTAATTGTGCTTAGCCCTTTCAAAGCGCTATACCAAATGGCATAACCTATCCCTGACATTACCGCCCCAGAAATAACTGCAAGCAAAATACCATAATAAGAATAAGCGGTTATCGATAAGGTAAGCACTGTTAATAATATAACAAAGGGAGTAGTACGAAAAAAGTTATAGCAAGTATCCGTTAAAGGTGAATTAGATTTTTTACCTATTATCGTATAACCCGCCCAAGCAACGCCTGAAATCATCATCAATATAAAGCCTATTAATGATGGCGTAGTTAATTCTGGATATATAAGATAAACAAAACCAGCACATGCAACGCTTAACCCTAACCACTCAGTTATCAATAACTTATTTTTTGACACTAAAGCCAATAAAACCATAGCTATTTGCACTGAACCAAAAAGAATAAGTGCTCCGGTACCCGTATCTAAATAACCATAAGCATACGAAAAAGAAAGTGCATAAATAAACAGCAATATACTACCTAACCAACTGCCTTTAGTAATGGGAGTGCTTTGAAGTTCATCATTAGGCGAGCCGCTGTTGCTTGTCTTTTGGCAATAGGAACCGACCTTAAGTATTACATATAATGCAATACTGCCTGATAACAGTCTTATAATAGTAAAACCTGAGGGATCAATATATTGTTGCCCTAGTGCAATTCTACAAAGAATTGAGTTTGCGGCAAAAGCAATTAGTGCAAGAAATGTTAAAGTAAAGGTCATCATTGTTATGTATAGCTAACCAATTATTATAAAAAACCTGTTACAAAGTAAAATACTTTGTAAATACTTTATATAGCTCGGTACCTTGGTTAACACTGGCTGAAGCAAAATGAAGAATAGGTAATACGTTATAATCTAAAGTAATTTGATGTAAAGGCTCGCCATCTCCGTAATTATCCATACGTAAAATTTGAGCTAAAGGCTCGCCTGCATTAAGTGGCGTACCAAATTCTGCTAAATAATCAACCATACCACCCATAGGAGCGTAATACGCTTTATAATCTTTTAAATAACAGGCATAGCGTTTCATTTTTTGAGGAACAAGTAATGGTTTCTCTACAACACCTTTGTATTGTAGGTACGTTAAAATGCCTAAGGCATCTTGGTAAGCTTCAGCTAAATCAATTTGTTCTTGCGAACCTAATTCTACGGTAAAACTTTCTTTTACACAGCTTTCTCTTTTATGATTTTCAGGGCTAATAGAAAAAGTGTTACCTACTTTGTTTAGTGCTTTTTGCAACCCCCACCAAGCACAAAAAGTGGCTTCATCGAGTGCACCACTAAACACATTAGGAATAAGAATTGTATGAGGAATATTAAAATAGGTTGCACTGGCTTGTGCATATTCAGGACAATATAAGTGTTTACTCGAAATAGGACCCGTGTGTAAATCTAATACAATATCGGCTTGATGCGCTAATTGCTGTAACTGATAAGCAATTCTTTGTCCTGTGGTTAAACCGAACTCATTGTTTTGCAGTTTTTTATTAAGATTATTTATTAGTAGTTGTTTGAATTCTACCTGAATAACAGAAGATACAGCATTTTTATATTGTTCAACAAAGGGCGGAATAATACTTTTATCGAAAAAGTACATGCGATTCCAATTAACTCCTGTAATAGGATCAAATCGCCCTAAAGTATATTCGCCATTTTTATGGTTACAGCCCACAGGATTTGCGTAAGGAACTAAAGTAATATCTCCTTTTACTTTTGAGGTTTTTAATATTTCAAGCAATTGAAATATTACAGCATTACCTTGTACTTCGGCACCATGCATATTGGCTTGTATGTACACACTTGGGTAATCTTTATGACCTTTAATTCGGTAAACAGGAACGGTAAGTTGCGCGCCGCTCGCCATTTCACCGACATGCATAACTTCTTTAGAAATATTGTTCAATGACTACCTACAATTAACTGTTTATACCCATTGTCATTTCAACACTCTGAAATGAACATTTTTTTGGCAGTGATATGTTATTTTAGCTAGACAATATAGCATCTTCTATTTGTACTAATCTATCTTGTCCCCAACAAAAAATCTCTTTATAGCTAAAACAAGGAACACCCCAAAGCCCCATATTATTAAGGGTAGAGTGATTATGATCAGACCATTGCTGCCAATTATTAGTTTTACCAAACTCTATCGCAAGTTGGTGATCAAGCTTGATTTGCTGACATATTTTTTTAATATTCTTTTCAAACGATAAATCAATTTCTTCAACAAAAACAGCCTTAAACGCAGCTTCCATAAACTCAAATGATTTATTTTGCTGTTGCGCAAACAAAAATATCTTATAAATATTAATGACTCCTTCTTTTAAAGGATCAACATAACCTTTAAAGGGAATATTTAATTTTTTAGCTTCCCTAGCGGCATCAATAACCATATAGCGTTGCTTATATTCAGGAACAATGACTCCACGCATACTTACTGGTAATAAAGGCTTTATCACCAAAGGAATTTTGTAATGAACACTTAATTTTTTAGCTTGTAACAACCCTAAGTATGAAAAAGGACAATTTAAAGAAACAAAAGCAATAATATCAGCTCCGGTTATTTGAATGTCTTGCTTATCGAATATCTGTAACCTATTTTTATCGTAGGTTACTTTCTCACCTTCTTTACTCAATCCTTTTTCGTTCAGTAAAAATTCTAAATGCTCTAAACGATCTACGCCTAAAAACCATTCGCCACAAAAGAAAATAGAGCCAGTAGCATGATGCCCACGTTTAAAAAGTTTTCGTTGGTTATTTATCTGAGCCGTTATAACAGGTGTAGACAAAGGAAAATGGTCTGTATATTGATCAAACCATGTGTCTTTAAATACCATTAGTGCATCTTGAACATTTTTTACATGAAGTAACCACGTTTGTTGACCTGTAATTAAGGTTTTAATGCCGGGAAATTGCTCCACATGAGATAATCCATATTTACTCGCAATATAATTAGCATCTTTTAACGCCCACTTCTTTAATAATGGAACATTAACTTCAGGGCTCGGGGTTTGCTCCGTTACTAGATATAACTTAAACGTAATATTAAATCGCGTTTCTAAATCAGATAGTACTTGCAACAACATAAAGCTATGAGGGTCGTTTAATGATAAGTAAACTTCAGCAATAGGTTTATCGCCAAAGATTAGAGGAATACTATAAAATCTATAGGTTAATAGTGATTGACGTAGTGGGCTTTGCAACCAATGAACTTTCACCCATGTTTTTAATTTATTAAAAATGAATTACTCACTAAATACTCAATGATAACTAAATGTTATTTTAACGTTAAAATTTTGTAAATAATATGTTTATTTACAATTACATTTAATCAAGTTATTAGAAATAGCCTAACGATTACAGTAGAATAAACACACTGTAATATAATAAGCGCTTATAAATTTGTATGTCTTCAAGCAACGTTAACCAAATTTTATCTCGAAATATTAATATCTTATCTGCTAACACGCCACTATTTGTTAATATTAAGCACGATAGTTTTATTCATGAATATTTAACTCAGTACCCCGCAACGCAGTTATCTTGTTATAACACTCACTTTGAAGACTACCTCTTATTAAAACAACATAAACAAGTTGATAGTTGTTTTTCTGCTCAATATCAAACAGAAAAAACTCATGATTTAATTATTATCGCATTTCCAAAGAGTAAAGCAGAGTTAAACTTTACTCTAACTATGATTGCGCATGCAGCAAATGAAAGCAGTACTATTATTGTAGTAGGTGAAAATAAAAGTGGAATAAAATCTATTGATAAAATAACTAATAAAACCTTAATTTGTTGCCAAAAATTTGATTCTGCTAGGCATTGCCTACTTTACGTCGCTAAGTTATCTGCAAACCTTCCCTTATTCAAACTTGAGGACTGGTATGATTATTACGATGTAACAATCAACAATATTAATCTAAAAGTCGCCACGCTACCTGGTGTGTTTAGTCAAAAAGGTTTAGATAAAGGAACTCGTATTTTACTAGATCATCTCCCTAACATTAAACCAGGCAAATTATTAGATTTTGGTTGTGGGGCTGGCGTCATAGCAAGTTATATTGGAAAAAAACATTCTGATGTATCATTAAACCTATTAGACGTAAGTGCTTTAGCGATACAATCTTCACGTAAAACACTTGAAATAAATAACTTAACTGGTGATGTTTTTGCTTCCAACGGCTTATCTGAACTCAAAAACAAATATGATGTAGTAGTTTCTAACCCTCCTTTTCATCAAGGTATTCCCACCAACTACCAAGCAACAGAAAGCTTTTTAAGCAACATTAAAAAGCATTTATGCAATAAGGCACATATATATGTTGTAGCTAATAGCTTTTTAAAATATGAACCTATAATGAAAAAAAACATGAGTCATACCACCCGCCTGCTAACACAACAAGGTTTTACTATTTACCAATGTATAACTTAACTTTATAAGTTTAGGTTTATTATTTACGTCTCAACACTATTTATAATTTTACTTAAGGATATTTGCCGTAATTTTCCACTTTAATTTATAAATAACAGTTAACTTAATTTTATTTGAAAACTTAGCTCTTATAAAAAACCTCTTATAAAAACAATTTTTTGCGTAAATAATAAAATATTGTAAGACTAAGTAATGCAAAATGTAAAATTTGTGTTAAATTAGCGAGCTAGTAGCAATATTTGCGTGTTTCTTAGCCAATTGAATATTTTTATATTTTATAGACCTACCGCTATATTGTGTTTTAGCTCGTGGTTATATAACATAACTAAAAGATCGGCTATTTAACAAATAGTAAACATACTAATTATTATTGAATGATTCAAAATAAATGTAACTACGTTGAATTAACCTGGACGGAATATAATGCAAAAAACTCATATACTTATCGTAGAAGACGAAGAAGTCACACGATTTAGCCTACGAAATTTATTTGAAGCAGAAGGTTATGTTGTATCTGAAGCGACTGATGGCGAAAGCATGGATCGCCAGTTACAACAAAATTCTATTAATTTAGTCATAATGGATATAAACCTTCCGGGTAAAAACGGTTTACTACTCGCTAGAGAATTAGCCAGCAATAGAGATATGGGATTAATTTTCTTAACTGGACGAGACAGTGATATAGATAAGATTTTAGGTCTGGAAATTGGCGCTGATGATTACCTTACTAAACCATTTAATCCACGCGAATTAACGATACGCTCAAGAAATATTTTAAGTCGTATTTCTAGTACCAATACCGAAGCTGACAATGCCATTATTACTTTTAATCAATGGACGCTAGATGGTAACTCTAGAAAAATGACATCCCCTAATGGCGACATAATCGCTATACCTCGTGGAGAATATAGAGCGTTGCATCTTCTTATCGAAAACGCAGGTCAAATAGTTACTAGGCAACAATTAATAAAAGAAATGACCGGAAGAGATTTACGATCAAACGATAGAACAGTAGATGTTACAATTAGGCGTCTTCGCAAACATTTCGAATCGATTGAAGGTTCTACCGAATTAATTAATACCATTCATGGCGAAGGTTATCGATTTATCGGCAGTGTTGATTAACTTTGTTTTTGCTTCACTAGTTAAGTAAAGCAATTAAGCTGCTTTACTTAACCACTGACTAAATTCGTTAATTGCTTCTGTGTTTATATGATTTAATTCTGAAACATGTTTATTTTTGGTAGCTTCATCATCTTCAAGCCTTTCAATTGCAACCAATTTTTTATGTACTTGCAATAAACCAACACTCCCCGCGGCACCTTTCATTTTATGACAGTTTTCATGCCAATCTTTTTGTTTTTCCGGGCTAGCCGTACTTGATATATCAGCAATATAAATAGCAGACTGACTTATGTAAAGTTTTAGCATCTGTTGTACAACAGAGTCTCCTAAATTATCTAAGTAACCTTGCAGTAAATCTAGATCTAAGTGCTCACTTTTATTCACTTTTGTTCCTTTTGCATAATAAATTCTTATAAAAGCTTATTGTACCAAGCTGTTAAATAAAGTTATACGATCATTTACTTTTATCATCTATAACGCCCATTATTATTGATTTCAACAGGCTTTTCCGTCAAAATATCCGCGATTTAAGCACGGGGCGCTTATTTCATTATTACTTATTGTTCTAGGTGATAAAGTTTTAATTAATAATTTGTATTAAAATTGCGATAAACTATGCGCCTTTCGATTTACTGCTTACAATCTCAAAACTAAGCCATAATTACATTTAGCTATACAGCGGAGTATAAATGCCAACATCAATGCCTGATATTGCCAATCACACTACAGCACAAACTGAAGGTACTTTAGATTGGGTAGGTATGAGCAATATCGAGATGCCAATAATTGTAGCGTCTGAAAATGAATCGGAGCGTATGGTTTCCGCACATGTTGATGCATTTGTTAACCTTAAAGATCCCAAAGCTAAAGGCATTCACATGTCGCGTTTATATCTTCTTATAGACGACTTATCTAATAACGGCACCTTGGAGTACCAGAGTTTAGTGACACTACTTGATGGCTTTATTACCAGCCATCAAGAGTTAAGTGATAATGCTAAGGTACAATTTAGTTTTGACTATCACTTGCGTAGAAAATCTTTAATTAGTGGCAAACAAGGGTGGAAAGCCTACCCTGTTACTGTAACCGGAAGAGTAAACAAAGGTAAATTAACCGTTGAGTTAAGTGTCGACGTTAGTTATTCGTCAACTTGTCCATGTTCAGCAGCGCTGGCTAGACAACTAATTCAAAAAGCATTTACTGATACGTTTAGCCAAAAAACTCAAGTAAATTTAGAAGACATACATACTTGGTTAGGCACAACGGAAGGTATTGTAGCAACACCTCATAGCCAGCGTTCAGTTGCTGAAATAAAAGTGCTTTTAAATAATAGCTCTCAAGAATTTCCGATCACGCAATTAGTTGATCTCGTTGAAAACGCCTTAAAAACCCCGGTACAAGCCGCAGTGAAACGTGAAGATGAACAAGAGTTTGCACGCCTTAACGGACAAAACCTTATGTTTTGTGAAGACGCTGCGCGTCGTTTGCAGCACGTGATGAATCAAGTAACTACCATAGATGATTTTTGGTTGAAAATAAATCACTTAGAATCACTCCATGCGCATGATGCCGTTAGCATTACTACTAAAGGTGTGGCAAACGGTTATCAAGCATAGTTCATGTAAAATTATTAGTTTTTTTAAGTCTATTCAATCTAGGTTAGTTTCTGTTAAAATAGAACTAACCCATTTTCCTGTAATGCATTCTAATATTATCTTTTAGTACATTACTTTAAAGAAAAGAAAAAATAAGAACAGTAACAATAACCTATTATTATTCAATAATTTTTTAAAAATGAATAAAAAGTGAATAGTTCTTATTTAAACTTTATTGAAAATAACTCGCAATACATTGACATACACTTTTAAATAATTAGTTAAAAATCAGCTCAATTAGCGTTTGAACATCCTTTATTCAACTCTAAAAAACAAGTAAAACCCAATAAATTCAAAAAGATAAATAACACTTAGTGTACTATGAGCAAATACTCTATTTTTATTGACCTTTTTACGAAAAGTGTTTAATCTACTGGGTTCTTCTTGGCTAAAAAATAGAGTGTTTATGCATTTTTTGCATAACTTTATTCTTTTTTTAAATTCCTGTATTTCCAAGACGATATAATAATTAGGAGAGACAATATGCAGCTTTATGATCCCAACTTCCAAAAAGACAATTGTGGATTTGGCCTAATCGCGCATCAACACGGTGAAACAAGCCATAAGCTCATTAAAACCGCCATTCATGCTTTAGACCGCATGCAACATCGTGGTGGTATTGCCGCCGATGGTAAAACGGGGGATGGTTGTGGTTTGTTAATGCAAAAACCCGATTCGTTTTTTCGAGCTATCGCTGAAGAAAATAATTGGCAATTAGGTCGTAAATATGCGGTTGGAATGATTTTTTTAAATCCTGACCCTATTGAAGCTGCTCTTTCTAAAAAGATTTTTGAAGAAGAATTATCAAGAGAAACTCTAACTGTAGTTGGTTGGAGAATTGTCCCTACAGATAAATCAATTTTAGGTGAAATCGCAGCAGGTAATTTACCTGGCATTGAACAAGTATTTATTGACTCTCCTGCTGGATGGCGTAATCGCGATCTAGAGCGTCGTTTGTATATGGCGCGTCGTCGTGCTGAAAAACGTATTACCGATGAACGCTTTTATGTAGCAAGTCTTTCCTGTTCAGTGATGATCTACAAAGGCTTAGTGATGCCAGTAGATTTACCTAACTTTTATTTAGATTTAGCAGATATACGCTTACAAAGTGCGATTTGTGTATTTCATCAGCGTTTTTCTACAAATACTTCTCCGCAATGGCATTTAGCACAACCTTTTCGCTATTTAGCTCATAACGGTGAAATTAACACTATAAAAGGTAATAGACAGTGGAGTCGTGCACGTACTTACCGCTTCCAAACACCTTTATTACCCGATTTACAAGATGCTGCACCTTTTGTTAATGAAAGCGGTTCTGACTCGTCATCATTAGACAACATGCTTGAGCTATTTTTAGCTGGCGGCATGGATTTATATCGTGCTATGCGCTTGCTTATGCCACCTGCTTGGCAAAATAGTCCGCGTATGGACAACGACTTAAAAGCATTTTACGAATTTAACTCAATGCACATGGAACCATGGGACGGCCCAGCTGGGGTTGTTATGACTAATGGTCGTCATGTTGCTTGTAACCTTGATAGAAACGGCTTACGCCCTGCGCGTTACGTAATAACTCGCAATGGTTTCATTACTCTTGCCTCAGAAGTAGGTATTTGGGATTACGGCGAAGATGAAGTTGTTGAAAAAGGACGTGTTGGTCCCGGCGAAATGCTAGCCATTGATACCTACACAGGTAACGTTTTTAACTCTGCGGCTATCGATGGTGAACTAAAAGTACGCCATCCATACCGTGAATGGTTAGATGAAAACATTAGCCATTTAGTACCTTTTAGTGAACTACCAGCCGAGCTTATCGGTAAGCGTGTTTTTGATGATAAAGAACTCGCTAAATATCAAAAATTATTTAACTACAGCTACGAAGAAATTCATCAAGTGGTTAAAACCATGGCTGAAAATGGTCAAGAAGCTACCGGTTCAATGGGTGATGATACACCTATGGCGGTTTTATCAAGCCAATCTCGTTCATTATATGATTATTTCCGTCAGCAATTTGCGCAAGTAACTAACCCACCGATAGATCCATTACGTGAGCGTTACGTTATGTCTTTAGGTACCTGTATTGGTCGTGAGCATAACGTATTTAATGAAACTACGGGTCATGCAAACCGTATTTCTTTTGATACGCCAATACTTATGTACACCGGTTTAAAGCAATTGCGTGAGCTCGAGCCTGAGCACTATCGTAGTGATACTATTTCATTAAATTACGACCAAGAAGAAGGCTTAGAAGCGGCTATTAAACGCATCTGTGATGAAACAGTAGACTTAGTACGTAATCATGGCAGTGTTATTTTAGTATTATCAGATCGAGATATTGAAAAAGGTAAACTACCTGTTCCTGCAGCAATGGCTGTTGGAGCGGTTCAAAAACGCTTAGTAGATGAACAACTACGTTGCGACTCAAACATTGTAGTTGAAACTGGCTCTGTGCGTGACTCTCATCAATTTGCAGTATTACTTGGTTTAGGGGCTACGGCTATTTACCCTTACCTAGCTTTTGAAACAATTGAGCAATTGGTTGAACAAGGTCAAATAGAAGCTACCGCACGTGAAGCGGTAACGAGTTATCGTAACGGTATCAATAAAGGTTTATTAAAAATTCTTTCTAAAATGGGTATTTCAACCATTGCCAGTTACCGTTGTGCAGGTTTATTTGAAGTAATCGGTCTTGATGAAAACATCATGAACCTTTGTTTCCCTGAATTACCGAGTCGTTTACAGGGTGCAAACTTTAAAGATATTGAACAAGACAATATTAATTTAGCTCGTAAAGCCTTTTTACCTCACCAAAAAATATCTCATGGCGGCTTATTAAAGTATGTACATAATGGCGAATACCATGCGTACAACCCTGATGTAGTAAGTACTTTACAAAAAGCAGTTAAGTCAGGCGAATATAAAGATTATCGTGTATATGCTGATACTGTAAACAATCGCCCACCGGCAATGTTGCGTGATTTACTCGCTTTTAAAGAAGATACCCAAAGTATTGATATTAGCCAAGTTGAACCTGACAGCGAAATGTTTAAACGCTTTGATAGTGCCGCAATGTCTATTGGTGCTTTAAGCCCAGAAGCACATGAGGCACTTGCCATTGCAATGAACCGTTTAGGTGGTTATTCAAACTCGGGTGAAGGTGGTGAAGACGAACGACGTTTTGGTACTGTAAAAAACTCACGTATTAAGCAAATTGCATCAGGTCGTTTTGGTGTAACACCTCATTACCTAGTTAATGCAGACGTACTGCAAATTAAAGTAGCACAAGGCGCTAAACCTGGTGAAGGTGGTCAATTACCGGGAGATAAAGTATCACCACTCATTGCTAAATTAAGATATTCGGTACCTGGTGTTACGTTAATTTCACCTCCACCGCACCACGATATTTACTCAATTGAAGATTTAGCTCAATTAATTTTTGATTTAAAACAAGTTAACCCTAAAGCGGTTGTGTCAGTAAAATTAGTATCCGGTCCTGGAGTTGGTACAATCGCTTCAGGTGTTGCTAAAGCCTATGCTGATTTTATCACTATTTCTGGCTACGACGGCGGAACCGCAGCTAGCCCATTAACTTCAGTTAAATATGCGGGTTGTCCGTGGGAATTAGGTTTAGCAGAAGCACATCAGTCATTAGTGTCTAATGGTTTACGTCACAAAGTACGCCTACAAGTTGATGGTGGTTTAAAAACCGGTATAGATATTGTTAAAGCTGCTATTTTAGGGGCTGAAAGCTTTGGTTTTGGTACAGCGCCAATGGTAACACTTGGCTGTAAGTTTTTACGTATATGTCATTTAAACAACTGTGCTACAGGAGTGGCAACTCAAGATGAAGTGCTTAGAGAGCAGTTCTTTAAAGGATTGCCTGACCAAGTAATGAATTACTTTAAATTTGTTGCTCATGATGTACGTGAAATACTCGCTAAACTGGGAGTTGAAAGTTTAACGGATATTATTGGTAGAACTGATTTGTTAGTGCCATTAAAAGGCATTACCGCCAAACAGCAAAAATTAGATTTATCTCCTATTATTGCACCCGTTATTACAGGTGAAAATACGGCACATTATAAAACTGAAGATAATATTGCTTACGATGAAGGTAACCTTAACAAAGAAATGTTAGTTGCTACCTCAGAGGCTATTGCCCACAGCTCAGGTGGTGAATACAGATTTACTATTCGAAATACAGACCGTTCAGTAGGAGCTTCATTGTCAGGTGAAATTGCTCGCCATCATGGTGACCAAGGTATGGCGTCTGCACCGATTAAGATTCATTTGTCAGGCACAGCAGGTCAAAGTTTTGGTGTATGGAATGCCGGCGGATTAGAACTACTACTTACCGGTGATACTAACGATTATGTAGGTAAAGGTATGGCGGGTGGTAAAATTACTATCAAGCCACCTAAAGGTGTTGCTTATCAGTCACATGAAACCATGATCATGGGTAATACCTGTTTATATGGTGCTACCGGCGGTAAATTATACGCTTGTGGTCGTGCTGGTGAGCGTTTTGGTGTGCGTAACTCGGGTTGTCATGCGGTTGTTGAAGGTACGGGCGACCATACTTGTGAATACATGACTGGCGGTATTGTTACGGTATTGGGCGATGTAGGTGTTAACTTTGGTGCAGGTATGACCGGTGGTTTTGCTTATGTACTCGATGAAGCTGATAACTTAGATATTTTGCTAAACAAAGAATCTATTGAGATGTTATCAATTGATAACGATGCGCTTAACATTCATCAAGAACATTTACGCGGTATTATTAGCGAACACTTTGAAGAAACTGGAAGTCTTCGTGCACGAGATATTCTAAATAATTTTGATGCTTTCGCACCATTATTTAAATTAGTTAAGCCTAAAGCTACTGATGTTAAAACCTTGTTAGGTCATCGTAGCCGTTCATCTGCAGAACTTCGCGTTCAAGCACAGTGATCTGAACGCGAATTGAGGAAGAAACAGCATGAGTAAAAATGTTTACCAATTTATTGACGTTAAACGTATCGATCCACCGAAAAAGAATATCGAAGATCGTAAAATTAACTTTGTAGAAATTTATCAACCTTTAGGTACAGAGCAAAGCGCCGGTCAAGCAGACCGTTGTTTAGATTGTGGTAACCCTTATTGTGAATGGAAATGCCCTGTTCATAACTATATTCCACAATGGCTTGAATTGGTCACTGAAGGTAAAATTTTTGAAGCGGCTGACTTGTGTCATGAAACCAACAGCCTACCAGAAATGTGTGGACGCGTATGTCCACAAGACAGGTTATGTGAATCTGCTTGTACTTTAAATGAAGATTTTGGTGCGGTGACTATTGGTAATATTGAAAAATATATTACCGATACAGCATTTGCTCAAGGTTGGAAGCCTGATTTATCAAGCGTTGAAAAAATCGGTAAAAAAGTAGCCATTATTGGTGCAGGACCGGCTGGACTTTCATGTGCTGACGTATTAACGCGTAACGGTATTGATGCCGTAGTTTACGACAAACATGCCGAAATAGGTGGATTGTTAACCTTCGGTATTCCTTCATTCAAATTAGAAAAAGACGTTATTAAAAAACGTCGTGAAATTTTTGAAGGCATGGGCATTGAATTTAAATTAAATATAAACGTAGGTGTTGATGTTACATTTGAATCGCTAAGCGAAGAATATGATGCAGTATTTTTAGCTTTAGGTACATATACCGATATGTCTGGCGGATTTAAAAACGAAGGCGCTACCGGTGTTTATAATGCACTAGACTTCTTAGTTGGAAATACTCAAAACTTAATGGGTATTACAGAAAATGCCAAGCCTTTTGTGAGCTTTGAAAATAAAAAAGTTGTTGTGCTTGGTGGTGGTGATACCGCAATGGATTGTGTGCGTACCTCTATCCGTCAAAGCGCTACTGACGTAACTTGTGCCTATCGTCGTGATCAAGCTAATATGCCAGGTTCACCACGCGAAGTACAAAATGCTAAAGAAGAAGGTGTAAATTTTGCCTTTAACATTCAGCCTTTAGATATTGCTGTTGATGAGAATGGGCATGCTTGTGGAGTTAAATTTGTTAAAACGCAACTAGGTGCTCCAGACGCCAACGGCAGACGTAACCCTGAGCCAATTAAAGACTCTGAATTTGTTATGGAGGCCGATGCTGTAGTTATTGCTTTTGGTTTCTTACCTAGCCCTCCACAATGGATGAAAGATGCTGGAGTTGAGCTTGACGCTAGGGGTCGTGTTGTTGCTGTAGAAAATAGTAGTTTTGCGCTACAAACCAGTAAAGAAAATATTTTTGCTGGTGGTGACATGGTACTAGGTTCTGATTTAGTCGTTACCGCAGTTGACCAAGGTCGAAAAGCTGCTTTAGGTATTCTTGACTACGTGTGTACTTAACTAGTTTTAAGTTATTTTAAGTATCGTTATATACCCGTTACCAATCAAAATACTCGTTTCAGAGCGCGTGAGCGTCAATGTTTATAGTAAGTAATTTAAGGCAATACTTTGTTGTAATGGTCGCTCCCTTATAAAAAGTATTAACGATGAAGTCATCTTTTAGAGGAACAAACGCTCAAGCGCTTCTTCGATGGGTCTAAAAACAATTTATGCGTCGTTATTAAGTTTAGTCATGTTTCTACAAGGATGTAGAGTATTAGGGGAACGCAGGAGTAGTTACCGAGAATAACCATGACATAAACTTAATACCTTGCATACATGGATGTCGTCCTTAGATTTCGTCTGGAACTTGAAATCTGTGCCTAAATTGTTTTTAGTTCCCACACAAACCTGCATTTTGAATGGTAACGGGTATAGACAAACAACTTATTTGTCTAATAACTCAAAAGCCCTAGGGAATATTCCCTAGGGCTTTTTTAATGCTTACTATTTTTAACCCGTTATCACTCAATATGCTTGTTTGATACCTGCATCTTGGGTGATAACGGGTATGAATATTAATAGGCTATTTACCTAAAAATATTATTTGCTATTTTTTTATAGATCTTTTTTAGATTGAGTAGTCTTTTTCTTATTTACTTTATTTTTCATTTTTAAGTTTTTATCTTTCGATGAAGATTTTAAACTATTTTTTGTAGAGGTGGTTTTTTTTGAAGTAGATTTTACGCTGTCTTTCGTAGATGTGGCTTTTTTTGATGAAGCTTTTTTCTCTAACGTACTTTTACCTTTCGCTGCACGACAATGCGCTTTTACTGTTGCACCGTCTTTACGCTGGTATCCTTTTACCCAATTACATGATGAACTTGATGAACACGCTGAAGCTATTTTGCCCTTACATTGTGCAGCGTAAGCTGACGACATTGATAAACTTAACCCAACAAGCACTGTAAATAAAACTTTTATTAATCCTTTCATATCATTCTCCTGTGTATGATGTGAACGCATATTTATTTAATTGAATGAATTATTCTACTTATATTACAAATATACGTTAACAAAAATATAACATTTTGGTATATAAAATCAACAACTAGTTTTTTAATTAATAAAAAAGCTTGAATGCATAACATCCAAGCTTTGATAAATATACCCATTACCATTCAAAATGCAGGCTTTAGTGGCACTAAAAAAATTTATTTAAGGTATTAAGTTTATGTCATGGTTGTTCTAGGTAACCGCCCCTGCGCTATACTAATGTTCTACCATTATCCATGTGAAAACTTGACTAAACTTAATAACGACGAATAAATTGTTTTCAAACACATCGAAAAGCGATTGAGCGCTTATTTATTTGGAAATAACTTCATCGTTAATACTTTTTATACCCGTTACCATTCAAAATGCAGGTTTCAGTGGGAACTAAAAACAATTTAGGCGAGGCATTAAGTTTATGTCATGGTTGTTCTAGATAATCGCTCCTACGCTATACTAATGTTCTACCATTATCCATGTGGAAACTTGACTAAACTTAATAACGACGAATAAATTGTTTTCAAACACATCGAAAAGCGATTGAGCGCTTATTTATTTGGAAATGACTTAATCGTTAATACTTTTTATACCCGTTACCATTACAATAATGTATTGCCTTGAATTACTGATTATAAACATTGACGCTCACGCGCCCTGAAACGGGCATCTTGATTGATAATGGGTATAACTTTTTTTAACTCATCGGGTATTTTAAATCATATCTTTAAAAGGGTTTTGTGTCGGTAGCTCTATCTTTAATTCAAAATTTGGCAAGCTCATGTTTTCTTTGGTGATCACTAATTCGTTTTCATCAATCATACCATCACCAAAGCGATAGATAATATCAAACTCACCATTATCAGCATTATGCTGATAGGTTTGTTGAGCATGAATAACTTTTTCAGTTTTACTTAAATATTTTTTATATATTTCAGTACCATAACGTTTTTCAAGCATCGATAAAGTAATAGCAGGAGAAAATAATGTTGCTGTAGCATTGTTACCACCAAATCCTTTAGAGTTAATGAAGGCTACATCCATATCACCACAGTCCCAATGCTCAGTCGTTATTTTTAAATGCTCGTCATATACATCATCTGCTACGCAATCAATTGTATTTATACCTGGCATAACTTTATGAGCGAATATCCCTAAAGCCATGGTAAATTGGTCACCACTTGCTGGTGCGATGGTATGTCCAACATAAGCTTTAGGTGCGGCAATTGGCCAATCGGTAATGTTAAATGTTTTAGCTATACGATCATATATTAATGATTCGGTCACCCTATTTTGAGGAGTACTTGAACCATGAGCTAAAATAAAGCTACGTTTTTGAACCGCCTCTTCACCCAAAATACTCTGTGCTAAAGCTACTGACTTTGCCATAGTAATGTAATTACCAGGCCCGGGAGCAGTAATTGATTTTTTAACGCCATCAGCATTTATAAATACATCGGCTACTGATCCTAAAGGAGTTGCACCCAGCTCGATTGCTAAGGCATCGTCCATTATTACAAAAAAATGTGCAGCTTCACCAATGGTAAAACCACAGTTGTTGCCAAAGGGGCGGCTGGTTCTCCGGTGGTCGGCTTCACCTTCAGTAATATTGTCTAACTTTTTTAAGCCCTCTTCATTGGCTAAAGCGCTCATGTTGCCAAAGCCTTCAATAATTTCTGGTGTTATCGGACTTTCACTACTCCCCACAATAGCAACCTTAATACGCCCTTCCTTCATGTCTTGAATAGCATTACGTAAGTTATACAAAAAACTTGCACAAGCCCCAGTTGCCGTAGAAGTAATTCCAACACTGCCAGTTACATAAGCGTTAATAAAGTCAGACGACATGCTATTCATGCCCAGCGCTAAGTTTTTAGTACTTACTCGTTCTCCGTTTAGGCGGTTTTTTAACATACCACCTAATCCCTCAGCTTGTAGTTGACCAAAGCCAGAACTTGAATAAGTTCCTACAGCATCAGGCGTTATTTTGGCTATAATTTGATCCCAAGTAAAACCTGTAGAATGAATAGCATCTGCCGCACCAAAAATAGTAGTTTGCAAACTACGAGGTTGATAACGACTATTATATAAGTTTGCTGGTTCAAAGCCTGTTGGCAATTGCCCAGCTGCTTTGATTGGATTATTACGGAAGGTATCGTGTTTTACATCCATCTCGCCTTTAATTTCTACATGCACATTTTTGTTTTCTATTTCAGTTACCTTCCATGCAATAGGTAATGGAACGGGTAAATCTCTTTTACGCATTTCAAAGCAAATAGCATTTTCTGCGGGCCGCATGGTAATTTTTTGATGACTATGGGTAGCATCAGGATCAAAATGATTTTTTTCGATTTTTCGGATCAACGTGCCATTAAGTATTTGCTCACCAAAAGTTTTTTCAATATCTTGCTTAGCAAAAATATTACCTGCTGAATCAACTAAATGACCAGATTCATTTTTAACTAAGTTCATTAATGTCGCTAAACCAACAAAAGTCTCTTGCCTGGCTTCAGCATTCAACTTATCAATAATAATTCGGCGAAACCCTTGATGAAACGAAGACCGGCCCGAAGCATTAATACCACCCATGCCAACAATTAGAGGTAAAGCAGTCATAAAAAACCTTAACATAATGATCAAAAAATTTAATTGCTAGCATTCTATGTGTAAATACAAATTAAAAATATGCATATACAGCCATAAATAATGCAATAATAGCCAAATTAATGTTTGATAATGCATTTTCTCTATGAATCCGTTGAAATTAAATCGAATTAAAATTGCACTAATGTTATATGACGACATGTTATCTACGAGTGTTAGTTTACCCGTTGAAATGCTAAGAGCAGGTGAAGCATTCGCTTTACGAGAAAATAAAAGCGCTAAGCGATTATCTTTTGAAATGGTGGGTGAAAATCTATCACCAGTTATCACTAGATCTCTGATTAAATTACAACCTGACTATGCTATTGAGCATGCTACTAAACCTGACTTTATTTTTATCCCTAGCTTATGGCGAAATCCCAGACCGTTATTAAAAAAATACCCTAAAGTTATTTCTTGGTTAAAAAATATGTGGCATGAAGGTGCTACGTTAATAGGTGGAGGAACAGGGGTTTGTTTTATTGCAGAATCAGGTGTATTAGATAATCAACCTGCAACGACACACTGGCATTATGTTGAACAATTTAAACGTGACTACCCTAAAGTAACGCTAAAACCAGATTTTTTTATTACACAGTCAGAACGCATGTACTGCGCTGCTAGCTTAAACGCTTTAGCAGATATTGTAGTGCATATTATTTTTCAAACCTATGGTGAAGGTGCGGCAAAGCATGTTGAAAGAAACTTTTCACATGAAATTAGAAAGCCTTACGAAGAGCAACGCTACCTTGAGGGAGCCGTTGACAGACACCCTGATGAATTGATCACCCAGATCCAGTTTTGGATGCGTACTAACTTATCGTCATCTCTGTCAATAAGCCAACTAGCTAAAACATTTAGCCTGAGTCAAAGAACTTTTACGCGTCGATTTAAAGCAGCAACCGGTAATAGTGCTTTTGAATATTGGAAAAAGATAAGGTTAGAAGCTGCTCAAGAACTATTGGCATCAAGTAACTTATCCATTCAAGAAGTGGCATTTCAAATAGGTTTTCAAGATCAGGCGAATTTAACACGCTTATTTAAAAATAATTTAAAGATCACACCAAGATCTTATCGCGCAATGGTTAGAAAAAAATTGTTTAGCTAATAAGTAGCTTGTAATAAAAAAGCCCACAAAAAGTGAGCTTTATAAAAATAATAGTTATTAATTAAAGGCGTTTAAGTAAACTTACTTAGAAGCTCTTGATACATAATCACCGGTTCGGGTATCAACTTTAACTATTTCACCTATTTGTACAAATAAAGGTACACGAATAACGGCTCCAGTAGAGAGCGTAGCAGGTTTACCGCCAGTACCAGCAGTGTCACCTTTTAAACCTGGGTCGGTTTCAGTTATTTCAATTTCAACAAAGTTGGGTGGTGTTACTGATATCGGCGAGTTATTCCATAACGTAATGGTACAAAGATCAGCCTCAACTAACCATTTAGTTGCATCAGCAACGGCTTTTTCGTCAGCAGCGACTTGCTCAAACGTTTCATTATTCATAAAATGCCAAAATTCACCATCAGCATATAAATAAGCAAGTTCGATATCCATTACATCTGCGCCTTCTACAGAGTCGCCAGACTTAAAGGTTTTTTCAAGTACTTTACCTGAAACAAGTTTACGAATTTTTACGCGGTTAAACGCTTGGCCTTTACCAGGTTTAACAATTTCGTTATCGAGAATGTTACAAGGTTCGCCATCAAGCATGATTTTAAGACCTGCTTTAAATTGGTTTGTGCTGTAATTAGCCATAATAATATTGCTCTATATGAATACTGAGATTTTTAATGCCGCAAATAATAACCCAATTAGCTAATAAAATGCACATTTCTTGGCAAAAAGAATTAGCCAACGTAGTCACTGACCCTAAAGAGTTGCTTGAGTTGCTTGATATTGATCCAAACAAATACTTGCAACATTTTAAAGCCCGTCAATTATTTCCGGTGAGAGTACCTCGACCATTCATAAAAAAAATGAAAAAAGGTGATATAAACGATCCGCTCCTAAAACAAGTTATGCCGCTGCATAGCGAGTTTGTGATCACCGATGGTTTTAGCGCCGATCCACTTGAAGAGCATAACACTGTAGCAAAGGGCTTGTTACACAAATATAAACACAGAGTGCTTATGATTGTAAAAGCCGGTTGTGCAATAAACTGTCGATATTGCTTTCGCCGACATTTTCCTTATCAGGATAACAGCCCTAATAAAGCTCATTGGCAAGAAGCACTTACTTATATTGCCCAACACCCAGAAATTAACGAGGTAATATTTAGTGGCGGCGATCCATTAATGGCAAATGACGAACACTTAAAGTGGTTAATAGATCAAATTGAAACAGTCCCTCATGTTACTCGCCTAAGGCTGCACACTCGTCTACCTGTAGTAATACCGCAACGTATAACGCCAGCATTAATTGAAAAACTACAAACCAGCCGTTTAAAAGCAACAATGGTGTTACACATCAATCATCCCAACGAAATTAATCAAGCCTTAATTAATGCATTAGAACCTTTAAGGGCCGCTCGTATTCCTTTGTTTAATCAAAGTGTTTTATTAAGGGGAATCAATGATGATGCAACAGTGTTGGCTAAATTAAGCGAACAACTTTTTGATGCTGGAATTCAGCCTTATTATTTACACATGTTTGATAAAGTGCAGGGCGTTGCGCATTTTGAAGTAGACGAACAAAGAGCCATCGCCATAGTGAAAAAGACCATGACCATACTGCCAGGTTTTTTAATGCCTAAATTAGTGCGAGAAATTGCCGGAGAAGCTAACAAAACGCCTATTAATTTGACATAATAACAACAAAGTATTTATACAAAAATAGAGTGTTATTTCATGGGCAACTCAGTAAACCAACAACTGCTTGATAATATTTCGTTGGTATTAAAAAAATCGTTAGCGGCTGATGCAACATTGGCTGATTTAAGGGCAAAAAAACAAGCAGGATTTGACGCTATTTTTACAAAAGAGGCTGGCTTTATTTGCACCGCAAATACTTTTCAACCTTATGTTGAAGAGGTAGCAGATGAGTTTATTTTATGGCAAAAAAATCAAGAACAAAATTTACTTATTACCATAGTAAAAAAAATTGAACAGCTATTTATTGTGTTAGGTAATTTTGAACAAAGTTATAAGTAAGCGCTTGAGTATTGTAATAAGTCACTTTTTTAACTAAGTGACTTATTTGATTTGTTAATTAAATCTAAACACCTAATTAGAAATTGACTCTAATTTATTGCTTTTAAAATTTTTTAAACGCTAAGATTTATGAGTAAAAGTGTCTTTAAACCATTCATCTAACATATGCTTTTCGTAGCCTAAACTTTTATTTTTATATCGTGAAGGGGTAGAAACCATAAACGTCATATCTTTCAAATCTACCTCAGCAGAATCTATTACTGATTTATCTGCATTGAGTAATTGATATGAAAATGCCATTCGGGGAATATATATATCGCGTATTACCCTTATTCTATCCATAGTATCAAAACGAACATCACCGGCTAAATCAACATTTGTAACTTTAATTTTAAGTAATTGTCCATCAGGTAATTTTTTCGATAGCGCTGCGAAGTGTTTTTCAAACTTATCGAAAACCCCGTCTCTAAAGTTTTTACGATGCTCGTTGCCTGCTCTTACATCGGTATATTTATCAGTGTTTTCCCATATAACTTTCGACTCACCTGCTGCGACTTTCCAAGTAATAAGAAATAATATAAATGTGATTATGGTCGTATAGGATACATTTGAAATTTTCATGTTTGCCTCTTCATTTTTTCAGTGGTCTATTACAGCATGCAGTATTTTCACTAATAATCTACTTTAAGCGTGTTAAATTTTGTAACTAAGCGTATTAAATTTTTGGCTAATTGTACTTACCAAAACGCATTAATTATTTATATCGTATATTTCTTGTTGTTCAAATTTTACAGATACGACCTAATTAATTGATAAATTATAAAATTGTACCTGAACCTATAACCGTTGGAGGTGTAAAGACTAGAAGAGTTCAATTAGATGTTAGAGTTAATTTTGTATTTTTTATAAAATAAATAATTTATTTTTATTTAACTCTTTTGGGTTACTTTAAGGAGTCTAAATAATGCAAGTAACATACTAATAACGATTCTGTTAATATAAAAATCCGCACAAAGGTGCGGTTTCAATAGAGATCAGTAAGAGTAGGTTTACTCTACAAATATAATTTTATTAACCTGTTTATACCCGTTACCATTCAAAATGCAGGTTTCAGTGGGAACTAAAAACAATTTAGGCAAGGCATTAAGTTTATATCATGGTTATTCCCTGACTCAACTTAATAACGACGCATAAATTATTTTTAGACCCATCGAAGAAGCGCTTGAGCGTTTGTTCCTTTAGATATGACTTCATCGTTAATACTTTTTATAAGGGAACGACCATTACAACAAAGTATTGCCTTGAATTGCTTGCTATAAACATTGACGCTCAAGCGCTCTGAAACGAGCATTTTGATTGGTAACGGGTATATACAAAACGTCGCTTTCGTAAAAATAATAAAAAGCCAATCGCGAACAATGCTAATGTTGATGGCTCTGGTACATCTATTGATGAGATTGCACTATTTGTTGAACCTGTACCGATTAATGCGACATCACTTTCTGAATTAAAAGCAGCAAAGTTTGTAGTTAACTCACTGTCGAAACGGAAAAAACTTCCAAATTCGTCTCCCACACTATCACCAACATTAACAAAAAAATCGCTTTGATTAGCATCTATCCATAATTCATCAAATTTCGCTTGATCAAAATAAAACCAATTAACGCCCGCAACATCAGTTGCTTCTCCGTATAAACTTGAGTAGCTACCATGAGATCCTAAAAAATTGGCATCCCACGAAGTTTCATCGTAAAAACTTGCTGACCAAGCATCCCCTAAATAATAATCCCAACCAACATCTGCAAAGGCAACGGGAACATTATCACTTGTATACGGGTAAAAATCGTCTATCCAAGGCATACTACCTAAGCCGTTCATGTTTCCGGTAGTTACACCAAATTCAGTAATAGCGGTATCGCTTTGGTTATTAACGGTGTAATAATGGCCACCTGATAAGTCATCAGCGTATGCATCAATGGCTATATCGCTGGTATTTATAATACTAGCGTGTGCAGTAAAAGCCCCTAATAGTATTAACGACAACAAACTGTTTTTTATATTAATCATGATATTTTCTCTACTTGGTTCATGTAAACCGTTAACTATAAAGTAACGGTTTAGTTAATTAAATATACCGTCTGTTTTAATAAAACAGACGGTAAAGCTGATTTAACCTGCCAATTAGTAAATTTAAATTACGGTGTTACTTCTTCAATAATAATATTATCAATATAAAAGAGTTCACCACTTTTGTTAAAGTTGATTTGAAAATTTGTACTTCCCGATAGCCACTCAACAGAGTCATGTGAGATATCGATAGTATATTCAACCGGCGTCCAAGTGTTTTTCACTTCAAACCATTTTTGACCTGAACTTACCCAGCCACTTGCGTTATTCCAAAATTCACCATAACCGCCTACCCAGCCACCTGAACTAGCACGTTTAGCATCAAATGAAACTTTCAATTTTTTTCCTGGCTTATAAATATCTTGAGGAAGGTTACTGCCGTCCATTAATAAGCTGACCTTACCATTAGTCGTATCAATTTCTGCTCCAAAGCTACTTTCATGAGCCGCTTCTGCTGAAACTTTTACATTACCCTGTGTCCCAAAACCATTACCCCAAGGAGTAACTACGCCCGTTTCAAAATCAGCATTTAGCCCTTGTAATAAATTAGTGTCGGGTTGAGGTTCTGCATTCGGATTTGAAATAGTAATATTTTCAACTGTTACATCAGCATAATTAGTTTGCCAGTTACCACCGACTTCTCTAATCGCTGTAATAAAACGATATCCAGAATCAGCAATAATATCTGTTGGCAATAATGTTAATTCAATTTCACCCGTTCCCGGTTGAACTGTTTTACGCGCGCCTGCCTTCCATCCAGATGTATGAGATAAATCTAACGTAACATCACTTTCAATAAGTGCCGTATATTGGACTTTTATTGTGTAACTTGACGCTACAACTAAGTTATTAATATCTGAAATAATCGCTACTTGCGAATCATCAGTTTGCACCCAGTCTTCTGCGTGGATAATAATATCTTTTATGCTATGAGCGTCAACATTAGTGCGCCAATTACCACCTACAGTTCTAAGGCCTGCAACCCAGCGATAACCAGCACCAACAGGTAAAGGCTGAGATAAATTAAACGTTATTACCGCTTCACCTTCGCCAGCAAAAACGGTGGTTCTTGCTTCTCCTAACCATTCATTCGTTGGTGAACGCATTTCAAGGGTAATATCTCTATCTTCATCAGTCGAGTAGGCAATATTTACTGAGTAAGTGTCACTTGAAATTTCATCACTGGTGTCTTCAATAATAGTTACCGTATTGGGTATGGATATTTTGTCTAATACCTCAATATTGGTTGTGACTAACTCGCTGTTATTACCATTTGCTATTGCTGTAATAGTGGCTGAACCTGGTTGTACAGGCGTTAATACGCCATTGCTATCAACGTCAACAATCGACGAATTTGAAGAACTCCATACAATATATTGATCACTCGCATTCGCAGGTAAAACATTGGCATGTAAACGTCGTTTTTTATCTTTATTGATGGCCATTTCAGTGTTATTTATTACAATACCGGTAACTGGAATATTGCTAAACGCTTCATTTTTATCAACTTCAAGGATCATTGAACTAACACGGCCCACGCTATCTGGGAAGGTTGCAGTAACAATATTATTTTCTTTTAAAAACTTAGCTGGTACGGGTATTTCAATTGCACCAAAAAAGTCTTCTCGCACGGCTTGATCGTACCCTTTCCAATCGTTTGGTACGTTAACAATGTGTCCATTTACTTTTAATTCAGGCTGTTTAGACTTGTCATGCTTACGAGCAATACCCATGCGCAACATGGCAACGCCTTGATCAGCATTAAAACCATTTTTATAAAAATGGTGGTTTAATGCTAATTTCATATTGCGGTTGGTTTTTGCATTGTTTATTAATGCTTTAGTGCGTTTATTAGTTTCCCAAGAGTCGGGATATCGCGCTTTAATCATTGCGAAATTACGATTTAATTTAGTAATAAGCGTTGAAAGCATTTTAGTTAATCGCGGAGTTACTGATTTTGCTGCTGCTTCATCGTATGTAAAGCTGTTAGCGATATAATCAGTAAACAAATTATCATCGTGATTTAATTCAACATTATTAATTGAAAACGACATAATTTGATCAGCAACAATAGATTCTAAATGTTCTGGAGCGTAATAGGTTTGTTTGCGTACTACACCTGTGGGCGTAAACGGTTGTGAGAATTCATACTCTAGAACAACTACTTCATGATCACCCAATACCCATTCATTAGGTGCTGAGTTACTCACTTCATCGCTATAAATTGCAGCCTCACCATAAGGTACATACAAACGTTTCGTTCGCAATGAAACCAATTCACCCATGGTTGAAACAAAGTTTAATGAAACCGATTTTGTAGTATCTTCAAAGTTGTTTAATGCAACGTAAAGTTTAGGGCCATAAGCAAAAGCTTGTACAGCTAAATCAGGATCAAGCTCTTGTACATCAATACGCGTGCCCTTGACTTCTGACCATAATTGAAAGAATTTGGCTTTTTCTGTTAACAAAAATCCATTAACTTTATCGCCAATAATTTTAGTGGGATCAGGTCTCCACATAGCAGCTGAATATGGCTGAAAATTATTTTCTTGGTAAAACCATGTGGCTTTGCCGGTAATAAAGGGTATAGATGTTAATATTCTATCTTCACGATCTAACGCGCTAAATAATAAATGGTTTAATGAGGGTAATTCTTGTGAGCTTCTTTCATCACTATAATCAACACCTTCAAAGCCATCAATTATCCCACCATATTCAGTAAGTGCATGGGGCTTAACCGTATTCCACTTAAAATGACTATAGGTTTCAATTAAATCCATAATAGCTTCTGCGTTACTGCCTGAACGTTTATTGTCTTGCCCTGATACATTAACGCCATCGTAAAGATGAAATGAAAAAGCATCTAACGCATCGCCAGCCATATCCATGAAGCGTTTTTGACGACCTTCAAAGTGAGCAAAATCGTTTAATTCAAACGATGGCCAAGCTGCTGAATAACCAATAACGTATGTATCTATACCACGGCGGTCAAAAGCTAAACCAATTTCTTTAAACCATTGTGTCATTTGATCTTGAACAATTAAATTTTTAGCTGGATCCCAGCCACCTTCAACAAAATCACTTGCATGAACAAAAGGTTCATTCATCGGTTCATAAAATAAAGGCCGAGTTTCATCAGAATAATAATATTCAAAATAATCAGCAGCCCAACGTGCGCCTTCAACAGGATCGTTGCCATCTTTCATTACATTTCTGGGGTGATCGGTAACAACAAGTCGTTTATCTGTATATGGATACAATAAACTATTTTTTTGTTGTTCAACATTTTCCGCACCATTGGTCATTGCAAAATCAGTTGAAGGGTAAGAAGTACCGCTAATCGCAGAAATAGGGCTACCAAACGAGCGCCCAAAACCTGCATTTAATTCTTCTGTTACCGTTTGGATATCTGCTGGGCTAAATTCAGAATTAGTAGGTGAAGCATGTAAGTTAAAAAACTTATCACGATCTAAAATTGAATTATTACCGATATATTTTTGAATGCTTGGATTTATGGTTACTTCGGTTTCCGCCGCATGGCTAAGTTGCATACTGCCAGATACAGTAAAGGATATTATTACAGCACATCGAGTTAATTTGTTGAGTTTCATAGGTTCTCTTTATTGTTATAAATTCTCCAGTCCTTTGTGAATCGCTTATTGTGTTTATATTTAAACACAAGAATTTATATTTAACAATATGTATAAATAATAAACTAACAAATCTTGTAAGCGTTTTAACTAAATTTAACAATTATAGATATACCCGTTACCATTCAAAATGCAGGTTTCAGTGGAAACTAAAAACAATTTAGGCAAGGCATTAAGTTTATGTCATGGTTATTCCCTGACTACACTTAATAACGACGCATAAATTGTTTTTAGACCCATCGAAGAAGCGCTTGAGCAAAATCACTTCATCGTTAATACATTTTATAAGGGAACGACCATTACAACAAAGTATTGCCTTGATGGTAATGGGTATATATTTTAAGTAAATTCGATGAGTGTTTAATTACTTTCAACCTATTCCATTCTTATACCCCTATACCCGTTATTTTTTCATACAGCTTGCATAATAACTTACCGTCCCGGGCCAATCTGAAAATACTCCTTTTACACCTATTTTTTGCGCCAATACGTTTAAAACAACTAATTGATCTGAATCATGTGTTATTGCACTTTCAACACTTTGATAATACCAACCCCCACCTTCGCTATAATTGCCCGACCGCTCAAAAGTCCAAGCAATTATTTGTAAGCCTGCTAATTTTGCAGCTTTTGCATAGGCAGATGGAATGATATTGTTTTGCCCGTCGGTAGTAATTAGCATCCAAATAGGCGGCGCTAATATGTTTACTCCGGTATTAACTAGTTCATCCATGGTTGGGCTAAACGTTGAAGGTTTCATCGGATCGAAACGATCACTTTTCTCTCGTTCATCTAAAAATATCGCTTGCTTAGCAAACTTAGGCGAAGTGTTAAGCCAATGTTTAATATCATTCAAATTAAACGATTGCGGAAAAACTTGCTCTGCTGGTACGTTGGCTTGTGTATATTCAGATAACATTTTATCTGCGTAATCTTGTTGCGAAAACCCATTGAAAGGCATGCTTACCTGAGGCGCTTTTAACTCAGGAGTCATTTTCACGTTAAGTTGTTTAAATAACGTTATGCTTTCAGCGTGTGTCATTAAGGTACCGGTATTACTGTATAAGTTGGTTCTAAATTTAGGTGTTCCAGCGATATATTCTTTAATAGTTGTTGCCTTACTATTAAAACCATCCATTTTACCTTTAAGTATTTTAAATTCATTCAACGTTATATCGCTGGTGCAACATTTGGCTTGCGCGTCTATTCCATTTTTAAGATCTGCTGGGGTAAAAGGTATCGTACATTTGTTAGCAAGAGATGGAATTGTTAAAATATTTGTTGTCGTATGTAAGTCACATTGTGAGTGGCGGCATACAAGCTCTTTGTCTTTAGTAAAAGTAACGTCACATTCTAAAATACCTGCGCCCATTCTTGCGCCTGCTCTATAAGACTCTTTAGTATGTTCAGGAAACTGCAACGGTGCACCACGGTGAGCAATTGAAAAGTCAGTTTTATAAAATGGTCCTTCTTGACAATTTTGCAAAGTACTTTTTAATTCACCTTCTTTAAGCTGATCAATTAAATAATAAGGCCTAGAGCCAACTTGTACATTTTTAATTGGCGACTTAGTAGTTAAGGATTCACAAGCTGCCACAAATAATAATGAAAAACATAAAATAATATATAAAAACAAATATTTAAGCATAAGATAATATCGAATAGATAAAAGTCATTAATTATATAACATTAACATGACAATATTAGGCACTTTATATGACACCTTTTTAATGTCGTAACTTTATAATAAACAAGTGAATATTCCTGCGATAGGTCTCCTAAAGTAGAGAAATTTGCTAAACAACTAAACAAGCGATAACAGAATTTAATACTCGATTGACTAACCATGTACAGCCTCTCATAATAATATTTTTGTATATATCCGTTATATACCCGTTACCAATCAATATGCTCGTTTCAGAGCGATTGATTGGTAACGGGTATAGCCCACAAGGAGAGTTAATATCAGTATTCCTCACAATATTATCGGCATTCAATTAAAGTCTGCACGCACAGAAAAAGGCTGGAGCTTAGATACCACAAAAAAACATACGGGTGTTTCAAAAGCGATGTTAGGACAAATTGAACGAGGTGAATCTAGCCCAACCGTAAGCAAGTTATGGGAAATTGCTAATGGATTTGAGTTACCGTTAACTTATTTTTTTGGGGAGTTAGTTAACCGTGATGCTCAACCTGAAAGGCTTATTACCGAAAAAAGTATTACTATTGCAACATTATTCCCTTTTGATGCAATTACCAAAAGTGAAATTTTTATATTTACGCTAGAGCCTTCGCATCAACATATATCAGTGCCTCATAATATTGGAGTTATTGAACATTTAATTGTGATAGAAGGAGAGATGGAATACTTCATTAATGATAGTTGGCATCTATTAAAACAAGGGCAATGCGCTAAATTTAATGCTAATGTTGAACATGGTTATCGTAATCTTTCCACTAAAAAAACCACTTTTCATAATATAATTTTTTATACAGATTAACGACTAAGAGCTCAGTTAAACTAATCTGTTCGGCATCAGTTTATACCCGTTACCAATAAAGATGATCGTTTCAGAGCATCTTTATTGGTAACGGGTATATAAGTTTAAAAAAATTATTAACCTTACCTTTATATAAAAATAATAAAAACCAGTAACAATTACTGGTTTAATTACTTGTCAATAAAACTAATTTTTTATACCTATTAATTTACCGTTACATTGGCGAATTTACGTTTGCCGATTTGAAACACTGCCGTTGTGCCTGCTTTAATAATTAATTTATTATCAACGATTTTTTCACCATCAATTTTTGCAGCGCCTTGTTTGATCATTCGCATCGCTTCTGAAGTACTTGCAACTAAACCCGCATCTTTAAATAAATTAGCAATAGCAATAGAGCCCTCTTCGCATGCTACTTCTACCTCAGGAATTTCATCTGGCATTGCGCCTTTTTGAAATCTATTAATAAATTCTTGATGCGCAGCTTCAGCTGCATCTTCGTCATGAAAACGACAAATAAGCTCTTTTGCTAAAGTAATTTTGACATCGCGAGGATTAGCGCCTTTTTCAATATCAGTTTTAAATACTTCAATCTCTGCAAGGGGTTTAAAACTTAATAAATCAAAATAACGCCACATGAGCACATCAGATATAGACATAATTTTACCAAACATTTCTGTTGGGCTGTCTGTAATACCAATATAATTATTTAAAGATTTAGACATTTTTTGAACACCGTCTAAACCTTCTAACAAAGGCATCATTAATACAGTTTGAGGACGTTGCCCTTCAGATTTTTGTAATTCACGCCCCATCAATAAATTAAACTTTTGATCGGTACCACCTAATTCAACATCCGCCTCTAGCGCAACAGAATCCCACCCTTGTACTAGTGGGTACATAAACTCATGAATCGCTATAGCTTGTCCGCCTGCGTAACGTTTTTTAAAGTCGTCACGCTCCATCATGCGGGCAACAGTTTGGCGAGAGGCGAGTTTAAGCATACCTGCAGCACCTAGTTCATCCATCCAAGTAGAATTAAAAGCAACAGTGGTTTTAGCTGGATCTAAAATCTTAAATACTTGCTCTTTATAAGTTTCAGCATTTGAAAGTACATCGGCTTTAGTTAATGGTTTACGAGTAACATTTTTACCCGTTGGATCACCAATCATGCCGGTAAAGTCACCAATTAAAAAAATAACTTCATGCCCTAATTGTTGAAACTGTCGCAACTTATTAATAAGTACAGTATGACCTAAATGTAGGTCGGGGGCTGTAGGATCAAAACCGGCTTTAATTTTTAATGGTTTTCCTTGCTTTAGCTTGGTAAGTAATTCATCTTCTAGCAAGATTTCTTCTGCACCACGTTTAATTTCGGCAAATGCATGGCTGACGTCGGTCATTAATGACTCCAAATAGGGGGATATTTTCGTATTTTATGGGCGAATTCTACTGTACTTTTTAGCTAGTATAAAACCCTATAGCTGTAGTATTTATTATTTTTTGCTATAGTTAATAGTTAGCTGGGACATAAATTATAGAGAAAAGAAGTTAAGCAATTGAATATTATAAAGAATTACTTTTTAGCCTTGCCTAAACAACATAAAATTATAATTAGCGTGTGTGTGCTCATATTCACGGTATTATTGATGGTGCCTTCAGAAAAGGCAACTGCGGGTCGTCAACTTCAAGAATCTGCCTTAGAAATAGGTAAAAGATATCAGCTTACGGCCCCCTTAAACGGAACTGGAGTTGTTGTATCTGAAGTTAAAAAATCAGCTGTAGATACCAATATAATTTCAACAGATAAAATTTATCCCACACCACTAGTAACGCTTAATCCAAATAATGCGCTTGTACAAAATCCTCAAGAAATTTCTGATGTTAAAATTATAGAGGAACCTATCAAAAACTACTCCTGGGATACAGCTAAGGTAAAAAGTGGTGATTCTTTAGCAAAAATATTTAACCGATTAGGTTACAGCCCACGTATAACGTATGAAGTAATTAATGCCAAAGGTAAAGACACCAAGCTACTTAAAAAACTTAATATTGGTGACAAACTACATATTGCCAAAAATGAAGAGGGTAAATTAGTTGCACTTACTTACCCTTTTTCAAAAACCGACACTTTATTTATTAATTGGCTAGGTGAAAGTTACGAATCACATATTGAAACTAAAATTGTTGAAATCAGAGAAACGACAACACACGGAATTATTAAATCAAACTTTTGGAGCGCAGGAATTGAAGCCGGCTTAGACGATTCGCAAATTATTAACTTAGCTAACATATTTGGCTGGGATATAGATTTTGCTTTAGATATAAGATCAGGTGATAGTTTTCACGTAGTATTTGAAAATAAATATATCGACGGAGAGTTTATTGGTACAGGTAAAATTTTAGCCGCTAAGTTCATTAATCAAAACGACCCTTTTCATGCTATACGTTTTAGTGATGGCGAATATTATTCTGCAACCGGTAAAAGTATGCGCAAAGCATTTTTGCGCGCACCCGTAAACTTTAGATATATTAGCTCAAACTTTAAACCCAAGCGCTTTCATCCTATTCAAAAAAGATGGAAAGCCCATAACGGCACTGATTATAGTGCCAAAACAGGCACTCCCGTTGTAGCAGCAGGTAACGGTAAAGTTACCCACTCTACTTATAATAAATATAACGGACATTATGTTTTCATTCAGCATGGCAATGGTATTGTTACTAAATACTTACATTTTTCAAAACGTAAAGTAAAAGCTGGACAGCGAGTTAAACAGGGCCAAGTTATTGGCTATGTAGGATCTACCGGCATGTCTGAAGCCCCGCATTTACATTATGAGTTTTTACTTAATGGCGTGCATCGCAACCCAAGAACAGTAAAACTTCCTAATGCTAATCCGTTACCTAAAAAGTACAAAGCTGAGTTTGCCGCCCTAGCACAAAAGCGTATAGCTGAACTTGAAAACTCGAAAAAAACAATGTTAGCAATGCAAAAATCTACACCTAAAACTTAACTGTTATACGTGAAACTTTAGTGTTTATTACAAACGTCTACGACCTAATTATTGCACTTAATGACTTTTACAAATGTTAAATACCTAATGACTGATAAAACTATTAAAAAACCACAGCTTTATATTGGTTTAATGTCTGGCACAAGTGCTGATGGTATTGATTTAGCCTTAGTTGATTTTTCATCAAGTAAGATTGAGCTAATAGCAAGTTATTACCAAGCTTATGACGAAACCACTTATCAAAAAATTACAGCACTTTATCAACCTACTTTTAATGAAATAGATAATGCTTTTGCATTAAATGTTTTATTAGCAAAGCAATTTGCACATGCTATTGAGCAGTTTATTGCCAAAGAGCAATTAGATATTAGCGACATTAGTGCTATTGGTAATCACGGACAAACTATTCGGCATAGACCTAACGTTACCAATGAAATAACGGCCCCATTTACTTTGCAAATTGGTTGTAATCAAACATTAGCCACCTTAACAGGATTAAGGGTGATTGGTGATTTTAGAACTAAAGACATCGTGTTAGGTGGCCAAGGAGCGCCGTTAGTTCCTGCTTTTCATAAAGCGTTATTTCCTCATGAAAACCAAGATGTATTTGTTGTTAACATTGGCGGCATAGCTAATATTACTTATCTCCCTGCTGATAAAAAAGCATCCATTCTTGGTTTTGATACAGGCCCGGGAAATGCCCTAATAGATAATTGGTATAAAGCCCATAAAAACGGACGATTTGACAATAATGGTGAATGGGCTCAATCAGGCACAGTTAATACGACTTTATTGCAGCAATTTCTTACGGATGATTATTTACAACAACCAGCACCTAAAAGTACGGGTAGAGAATACTTTACATTAGATTGGGTAAAAAATTACCTAACTCAACATAACGAACAACCTCTAACTGAAAATACACCCAATAAACCGCTACTAAATGAAGATATTCAAGCAACATTAACCCTATTAACAGCTCAAACTATTGCTGATCAAATACATTTATTAAGCCGCGAGGGCAATGTCTATCTGTGCGGTGGTGGAGTTTTAAACTCTGTACTTATTAACCATATAAAACAAAATCTTAATAACTTTAACGTAACAAACAGTGATGCAATTAATATTAATAGCGATGCATTAGAGGCTTGTGCTTTTGCATGGTTTGCATACGCGTTTGATAAAAAAATTCCAGGTAACATTCCAGCTGTAACAGGAGCATGCAAAGAAACAGTATTGGGTATTGAATATTCTCCTTAAAACCCTAGATATAATAATTCCCTCTTTATAAAATCTTCCTGTTTAAAAAATAGACGTACTTTAGGTTTGTCTGTTTACTTAAATGGAATTGATTACAATTTATATTTGAAATGGTAATGGGTATAAGCCCTCACTCCCCCTCTATATTCCTTTAAAATATTTTAAATACATTCTTGTTATTTAGATTAATTTAGAATATATGCTCTAATCGCGCTGTTAAAAAAGTAAGTCTATAAATTTGCCTATTCTTCTCGAATCACTGTAATTATAAAAATATGAATTTATCTAGTTAATTCAATGTACTTACAGGTACTAGAACTAAATATTTATCTATTAAAGGTGCCGTAATTTATAATAAATGGCGGAATTTAAAATTATTTAATGCAAAAATGAGTAACGTATAATGGTTCAATATCTTCTAATTTCTTTCGCAGTTATTGCTTTATTAAGCATAGTTTTTGAAGAAGTCACACACATTAATAAAGCTAAAACGACTTTATTTTTTGGCTGTATTTCATGGATCACATTATTTATTCACGCACAAACAGGGCAACATGCGTTACTAACCCATGAACTTGAAGATAATTTGCTTGAAATAGCCGTATTATGGCTATTTTTAATGTCTACAATGACCTTTGTAGCTTATCTAAATTCAAAGGGTGTTATTCAAACAGCAGTACAAAAGCTTTTTCCGGCAACCTTATCTAAACGCAGACTCATGTTATTGGTCGCGCTTTTCTCTTTAACCTTATCCGCTATTTGCGACAATGTTACGGCAACATTAGTTAGCTTAACGTTATTACAATCATTTAACTTAGATAAAAAAACCAAGCTTAAAATGGCAGTACTTACAATATTTTCGGTAAACTCTGGAGGTGTTTCATTAATCACCGGTGATGTTACTACCTTAATGATATTTTTAGATGGTCATGTAAAAATTTCAGAGCTGTTAATATTACTTATACCAGCGATAGCAAGTGTGTTTTTATTAGCAATAATTCTCTCCTTTGGTACAAAAGGAAATGCCAGTATTGAACCTTGTGTACAAAGCTATGAAAAAGTAGACATCATTATTGCTGCTATATTTTTCAGTACCATTTTACTAACCATGGTTATGAATATTCTATTTAAAGTTCCCCCTGTGTTAACCTTTTTAACAGGGCTTTCAATTATGTTTTTAGTAGGAAGAGCCTACCGGTCTGATAATGAAGAAACCGAAATACTCGATTATGTACGTAAAATAGAATACGACACGTTGCTATTTTTCTTGGGTATATTATTAATAGTAGGAATGTTAAAAGAGATTGGTGTTTTAGAATTAATTTCAGAAGTTTATAGTAGATTTGATCCTAACATTTCAAGCTTTTTAGCGGGGATAGGTTCGGCCCTACTGGATAACGTTCCTTTAACCGCAGCACTTTTAAAAGCTGAACCCATACTAACTACGCCACAATGGTTAGGCTTAACATACGCTGTAGGCGTAGGTGGTTCATTATTAGTGATTGGTTCAGCAGCAGGTATTATTGCAATGAGTAAGATGAAAGAAATCACCTTTATGTCTTACTCAAAATATATTCCTGCTTTATTGCTAGCCTATACATTTGGTTACGTGGTAACTATCGCGCTTGCACAATATATTTACTAACAATTAATAAACGATATAGCTTAAATTATAGACTTTAAGCCATGTGCACAAAGCATAAACATTAAAGGCTTGTTAAGAGTTACACCCCATTAGCATGCCTTTAAACCTAAACTTAAAATAATAAAACACGTTTTCCTTTTTTTCAAAAAATTTAACAAATTCGTTAAATGAATATATCATCAAACAAGCAACTCATTAACAATGACTAAAATACCTTTTTTGTTATAACTTCTTATAAAGGTTTGTTATATAGCCTATTGATTATTATGATTTTTATTTGTTTCCTTTATTTTTTACTTTTATAAACTTTGTTAATCCTCCTGGATAATTTTAGGTTTAATTATAGTAAACACTTTATAATCACTATGTTAACGAAACTCACGACTTATACCCGTTACCAATCAAAATGCTCGTTTCAGAGCGCGTGAGCGATATCAATTCAAGGCAATACTTTATTGTAATGGTTGTTCCCTTATAAAAAGTATTAACGATGAAGTGATTTTGCTCAAGCGCTTCTTCGATGGGTCTAAAAACAATTTATTCGTCGTTATTAAGTTTAGTCAGGGAATAACCATGACATAAACTTAATGCCTTGCCTAAATTGTTTTTAGTTCCCACTGAAACATGCATTTTGAATGGTAACGGGTATAACCCTCACTATAATAATTTTTAGCGTTTAACAACTTAATTTATAAGGCCACCATCAATCATGAATACTAAAATTTACAAAGCAGTACTTTCACTCACTGATGACCTATTAGCTGCCGCACAGGAAGAAAATCAAGTAAAATTTGATGGTTATTACAATACCTTAAAACAACTTTGCGAAGAACACGAAAACACAGATAAAGACCACCCAGTACAATGGGAAACGCTTGCCGATTTTACTGATGATTTACCATTAGCAATAACGATATATGAAAAAGCTTTGATTAAAGCTGAAGTGATTAACTCGAAGGATTGTCGTTCGTCAATTAGTTACTCAATCGCCACATTGCAAATAGAACTTGGTGACGAAGCGGCCGCTATTGAGCATTTAGAAAAAGCTAAAGTCAGCTCAAATAAAATTGTAGATAAAGAATTAAAAGCTGAAATACATGATTTATTAGAAGAATTAAAGTCAGCATAAAAATAGCGTTTAGCTTAATTTACAAGTTGAGTATTAAATAAATAATTAAAAAGCTCTGTTTCCCAACTAAAATTCACCATCTCGTTGATTATAAAAAGCCCTGAATAAACAAGGCTTTAGTTAAGTTAAAATACATTTTACATCTAAAGTGTATTTTAGAATGGAATATCATCATCAAAATCAATGGTCGGCTCTTGTGGATTTACCTTAGGAGCTGATTGTTGATTAGGTGATTGTTGTGGCTGAAAACCACCTTGTTGTGCTGGTGGTTTTTGTTGATTATAACCACCTTGTTGACCAGACGGCTGTTGCGGTTGAAATCCACCTTGCTGACCAGATGGTTGTTGCGGTTGAAATCCGCCTTGCTGACCAGATGGTTGCTGCGGTTGAAATCCGCCTTGTTGACCTGATGGTTGTTGTGGTTGAAAACCACCCTGCTGACCAGATGGTTGTTGTGGTTGAAAACCACCTTGAGAAGCACCACCACCCTGCCCACGAGAATCTAGCATTTGCATTACGCCATTATAACCTTGTACTACAACTTCTGTTTTGTACTGGTCTTGACCTTGCTGGTTCTGCCATTTACGTGTTTGCAATGAACCTTCGATATAAACTTTAGATCCTTTTTTAAGGTATTCGCCAGCAACTTCAGCAAGTTTGCCAAATAAAGAGACGCTGTGCCATTCAGTTTTTTCTTTTGGCTCGCCTGTTTGCTTGTCTTTCCAGCTTTCAGATGTTGCAACTGTTATGTTGGCAACCGCGCTGCCATTTGGTAAAAAACGAACTTCAGGATCTTGGCCTAAATTTCCAAGAATAATAACTTTGTTAACTCCGCGACTGGCCATGTGTAAATCCTATATTTGCTGTAATAAATAATAACTAATAATTTATCGTTTGCTTGTAAAAGAATGATAGATCACTAGTACTTAAATTTGGGAAATTATTTTACCACGAATATAACTTATTTCTTGTCTGTTTATAGGAAATTTTTGATTAAACCTGTAACCATTAATCTTTATATATATTTACGACCAATCAAAATACTTATTTATACCCATTATCATTCAATATGCAGATTCAGTGGGAACTAAAAACAATTTAGGCACAGATTTCAAGTTCCAGACGAAATCTAAGGACGACATTCCTGTATGCAAGGCATTAAATTTTTGTCATGGTTGTTCCCAGTAACTGCTCCTGCGTTACCCTAATGTTCTACATCCATGGTAAACATAACTAAACTTAATAACGACGAATAAATTGTTTTTAGACCCATCAAAGAAGCGCTTGAGTGTTTATTCTTCTAAAAGATGACTTCATCATTAATGCTTTTTATCAGGGAACAACCATTACAATAAAGTATTGCCTTGAATTACTTCCTATAAACATTGACGCTCACGCGCTCTGAAACCAGCATCTTGATTGGTAACAGCTATAAAGGCTTTTTAAATTGATATAATTTATGCGTAATAGCCTATAAAAATCTTTTTAGAAGACGATCTATTTGTGTTATTCGTATTTTTTTTATCAATTTTCTAGGTTTTTCTGCGTAATCGGCGATTTGGTCAAGTTTACTGTAATGATTAAGCCTATGGGTATGCTCAAAAATAATAGCGGTTTCTTTGTTGAATTGAGGCAATAAAGTTTTGTGTTCGTCATCTAAAAACAATCCATTTTCTAAATCTAGTGACCAAGCTCTTGGATTCAAGTTACTGCCGGTAAGTAAATGATAGCGTTCATCAGAAACAATACCTTTTAAGTGAAAGCTATTATTTTCATGTTTCCACAATCTGATATTGAGTAAATCAGCATCAATAAATTTTTGTAAGCGTTTTGCAAATCGCTTCAATAATACTTCATATAAATAAGGCACTATGCCTATGGTGGTGAAGTCTTTTTCTTCTGGCATGAAAAAGTCATTTGCAGTTTTATCGCCTATTACTAAAGTAACTTTAACGCCTCTTTTAAGTGCTTTTATAATATCGTTTTTAAGTGGTTTAGGCAGATTAAAGTAAGGGGTAAATAACAGTAATGATGATTGGCTTTTTTGTATCATTCGCCTGATGTATCTATTTAAATCGTTGTGTAATGCACCACAGGCAACTAAAGGTTTAACAATAACGTTTTGTTGTGTTTTGCACTGCGGTAAACGATAACAAGAGCGTTTTATTAGCGTTTTTAATTTTGCGACATTTTTTTTAGTATATGTTGTGATTTCGCCTCGGTTTAACAAAGGACATAATTCAGACTCTACAAAGGTAAAATCTAAATAATCACAAAAGCTATTTGCTAGCATTTTAGCTTTGATGAGGTAATATCGATCAAGCCTATATTTATCATCTTGATGGCAATAAATATTATTGATACTAGCACCCGTATAAAAAACGGTATCATCAAAAATCATTCCTTTTAGGTGTAATACGCCTAATAATTCTTTGCTTTTAACCGGAACACCATAAATATCGATGGTTTGAGCATAATGCTCTGCTAAAGATAGATATAAACTACGATTACCTAAACTATTTTTTTCACCAATTAAGCCTCGTTGAGCACGATGAAAATCTACAAAAATTTTTATTTGTAACTTAGGATTAGCCAATTTAGCACGATAAAGTGCATGTAAAACTTCTCTACCTGCCTCATCATCTTGCAAATAAAGAGCAGTAATATAGATGCGTTGCTGAGCATGAGTAATTAATTCATGTAATTTTTGCGTATATTGTTTTGCTGAATAAAGTGCTTGAATATCTGCATCAGACTTATCTATTGGCGCCAAAGATCCCATTAATTACCTTACTGCTTTTCGCATTGCTTTTAAATTTAAGAGGAAGATTATTATAACGTAATTAAAGGGTAAATCACTAAAGGCCAATAGATTATATTATTGCGGCCAATTCTGCTGCCTGCCTAATGGCTCTTTTAGCATCAAGTTCAGCTGCTATATTAGCACCACCAATTAAATGTACGTTAGTTTTTGCATCTACCAGCGTTTGATATAAAGAGCGCTCAGATTGTTGTCCGGCGCATATAATGACGTGATCAACCTTAAGTAATTTATCTTTGTTATTTACGTTAATTAATAAGCCTTGATCATTCACTTCTTTGTAGGTTACGCCTGCTATCATTTTTACTTCATGTTTTTGTAATGTGGCACGGTGTATCCAGCCAGTAGTTTTACCTAAGCCTGCCCCTACTTTAGTTGTTTTGCGTTGTAGAAGATAAATTTCTCGCTTTTGTTTGTTTTCACTTACGTTTAGCGCTTGGCTAGTTACTTTATTAGTTGAAAGTAGCGCTCCGCCATTTTGATAATTTTTATCAATTCCCCAGTTTTTTAACCATGCGTCAGGTTGAGTGGTTAACGAGTGTTGTTCAGCTAAATAACAAGCTATATCAAAACCAATACCGCCAGCACCTATAATGGCAACTTTATTACCCACGATCTCTTTATCCCGCAGTACATTTAAGTAACTTTTTACTTTAGGGTGCTCGAAACCTTTCAGGTCGAGTTTTCTAGGAGTTATTCCCGTTGCTAGTACAACATCATCAAAACCCTCGGTTATTAGGGTTTGTGCATTTACCTCAGTCGCAAGTTTTATGCTGACATTATGCTTTTTTAATTGCTCGTTAAAATATCTTAATGTTTCGTAAAACTCTTCTTTGCCAGGTATTTGTTTAGCAAAGTTAAATTGCCCGCCAATTTCATTTGCTTTATCAAATAAGGTAATGCAGTGACCTCGTTGTGCTGCATATAAACTAAAAGCTAAACCTGCAGGTCCGGCTCCAACCACGGCAATATTTTTGGGTGTATTAATTTTATTAAAGTGTAATTCTGTTTCATAACACGCTAGAGGATTAACTAAACACGATGCTCTTTGTTGTTTAAATACGTGGTCTAAGCACGCTTGATTGCAGCCAATACAGGTATTAATAAGATGGCTTTGATTTGCTGCAGATTTTTTTACAAAATCTGCATCCGCTAAAAATGGACGAGCCATTGAAACCATATCCGCATGTCCATTTGCTAATATTTCTTCAGCAACTTTTGGGGTGTTAATTCGATTTGAAGTAATAAGAGGAATAGTAACCTCTTGCTTCATGCGCTGGGTGATCCAAGTAAAAGCTGCTCTGGGCACAGAGGTTGAAATAGTAGGTATTCGCGCTTCATGCCAGCCTATTCCGGTATTAATTAAACTAGCACCGGCTTGTTCGATAGCTTTTGCCATGGTAACAATATCTTCCCAGCTATTGCCCCCTTCAACTAAATCAAGCATTGATAGCCTGAAAATAATAATAAATTTTTGACCTACTTTTTTACGAACAGCTTTTACAGTTTCTACAGCAAAACGCATACGATTTTTGATACAACCGCCCCACTCATCGCTACGTTTATTTACCCTAATACATGAAAATTGGTTAAGTAAATAACCCTCAGAGCCCATAATTTCAACTCCGTCATAACCCGCTTTTTGCGCCAACTTGGTTGAATGTGCATAATCTTTGATCGTACTTTTAATTTGCCTGACTGACATTTCAGCTGGGGTAAATGGATTAATAACTGATTTAACTTTACTCGCTGATACGCTAAAGGGATGGTATGCATAGCGTCCTGCATGTAAAAGCTGCACGCATATTTTTGTATTGTGTTGATGTACCGCTGCGGTAATTTTTTTATGTTTATTTATATGCCAAAATTTACTTAATTCACTTCCTAACGGTGTTAATCTACCCCGAATATTAGGACTAATACCCCCTGTTACAATTAACCCAACACCACCTTTTGCTCTAGCTTCATAAAATGCGGCAAGTTTATCAAAACCCTGTTTTTCTTCTTCTAAACCAGTATGCATTGAGCCCATAATGACTCGATTAGCTAAGGTAGTAAAACCTAAATCTAATGGCGTTAGTAAATATTTATAAGGTGATGATTGATTCATAATAATAACTCTTTAGTCTGTAGAGCATAAATTAATGGTCTAACCAGTCTAGATAAACTAGATCTACTGACAATAAAACTCAAGTAATATTTAACGACAATAAGTGGCTATGCTAAAATTTACTCATAAAATAGAGGCATTCTCATCATTAATATTAAAAAGCTTATTATAAAAAAGCTCTTAGCGCATTTATCTAAAGAGTTAGCGACAACTGAATTAGCGGCACATAATGCTCATTCAGCAGCTATTGACGATCAATCGATTGCAGAAACGCAATATGACACAGTAGCGATTGAAGCCGGATATTTAGCAGAAGGTCAGTCCAAGCGTGTTATTGAAATTAAATATGCTATTACCTTATTAAATAAACTTGCATCAAGCCAGTTAACTGATTCTATAATAATTAAAGTGGGAAGTTTGATCCAATTAGAAAATGGCATTAAGCATAATCAATGGTTATTTATTGCTCCTGCCGCAGGAGGTGTTAAATGCGTAGTTGAAGAACGTAATATTATTGTGATAACACCTCACTCGCCGATGGGAAAAGCCCTAATAAATAAAGAAGCAGGTGATGAAATTGCACTATTGATTAATGGGACAATAAGCCATAAAAATATAGATCACATATATAATGTTACTTAATTATTCATGACAATTAATAATAATGACCTTTCATACCCGCTATCAATCAAGATGCTCGTTTCAGAGCGCGTGAGCGTCAATGTTTATAGTAAGTAATTCAAGGCAATACTTTATTGTAATGGTTGTTCCCTTATAAAAAGTATTAACGATGGAGTCATCTTTTAAAGGAGTAAACGCTCAAGCGCTTTTTCGATGGGTCTAAAAAAAATTTATTCGTCGTTATTAAGTGTAGTCAGGTTCACCATGGATGTATAGCATAAGGGTAACGCAGGAGCAGTTACCGAGAATAACTATGACATAAACTTAATGCCTTGCATACAGGGATGTCGTCCTTAGATTTCGTCTGGCACTTGAAATCTGTGACTAAATTTTTTTTAGCTCCCACTGAAACCTGCATCATGAATGGTAACGGGTATAAATACTAATTTTTAAAGTAACTATTAGCACAATGAAAAGAATATAAACTTATTGAGGGTTTAATATAGCCTTGATACTTATAATATCAGCTAGTTTTTCATCTATTTTTAAGTAGGCAACTGACTCTTGGTAAACTAGAGTTGCCTCTAAAACACCAGGGGTATTAATTAGCAACTCAGCTACTTCATCTGTTTGCTCTTCACTTTGTAAAGAGGTAGTAAAACTAAAGCTTTTAGACTTTTTAAGCGGCTTCATACTTAAGGTAATTACACACCATAATAGGCACAAGGATGCCATTACCAAGAAAATAGTTTGCTCACCAAATTTACTGGCAATAACTCCGCCTAAAACTCCACCAGTAAATGCACCTAAAAATTGACTGCTTGAATAAATTCCCATAACACTACCTTTAACTCCTGCCGGCGCGATACGTGAGAGTATTGAAGGCATTGTCGCCTCTAAATAATTAAATGCAGTAAAAAACATAATAACTAAAATAACTAACGACCAAAAACCTAGCGGCAAATACCATAAGAGTATTAACGACAATGCTAGTAGCATTACCGCGCTAGTAAACATTTGTTTTTCTTTTTGTTTTTTCATAGCAAAAATCATAAAAGGTACCATCAAGAAAAATGATCCTAATAAAGCCGGTAAATATAACTTCCAATGTTGCTCTAGCGCTAAACCACTTTCAACAAATTGTTTTGGTAAGGTAATAAAACAAGCGGTTAATGCCATGTGAAGAATAAAAACGCCCATATTTAACCGGCTTAGTTGTGGGTGTTTTATTAATGTGAGAATTTTATCAGGAAGAGCAACATTATCACCTTTTGGTGCTTTATTTACAGTATAAGGCACCATAAATTGGATCATTGCCATCGCAAAAATACTTAATATAGCGGTTAACCAAAACAAACCACTTAAACCAAAATATTGTGCCACAACGGGCCCTAAAATCATTGCACCGGTAAACGATAAACCAATAAACATTCCAATGGTTGCCATAACTTTAGGTCTTTGTTCTTCTCGGGTAATATCCGCAGCTAAAGCTAAAATGGCGCTTGCTATTGCCCCCATGCCCTGAAGCGCTCGCCCAAAAACAACCCCATAAATCGTTTCAGACATTGCAGCAACAATACTACCGAGCAAAAACACGACTAATCCACATAAGATAATGGGTTTACGACCATATTTATCAGATAATATTCCCATGGGTATTTGTAATATAGCTTGAGTAAGTCCATAGGCACCAATAGCCAAACCAATCCAAATAGGGCTATATCCGGCAAGCTGTTCGCCGTAAATAGCGAAAACAGGTAATATCATAAATAAACCAAGCATGCGTAAACCAAAAACAATGGCTAATGAAAAGGCAGCTTTTTTTTCAATATTATTTAAACCTGTGGCACTCATTTATCTATTCTTATATGTGTTTTATTAATATCCATTATCATTCAAGTACAGTGAAATAAGCATCTTAATTGGTAATAGATATACATGTATTAAGAGCATCATAGTATCACGACTCCCTAATGAACAAAATCACATTTAATATGATATTAGCGCTGTTTTTATGCAATAATTGTTGGTTAGATATCCACACGGAACTGTTATGAGAAATATAGAAGTTAGAGGGGCTCGTACCCACAATCTAAAAAATATTAGTTTAGATATTCCTCGCGATAAACTTGTTGTTATTACCGGCCTCTCAGGCTCAGGCAAATCATCTTTAGCATTCGACACGTTGTATGCTGAAGGTCAGCGTAGGTATGTTGAATCTTTATCGGCTTATGCTCGCCAATTTTTATCTTTAATGGAAAAACCCGACGTAGATCATATTGAAGGTTTGTCTCCTGCCATTTCAATCGAGCAAAAATCAACCTCCCACAACCCTCGTTCTACTGTAGGTACTATTACCGAAATATATGATTATTTACGCTTATTGTATGCGCGTGTAGGTGAGCCTCGTTGCCCTACTCATCATGAGCCTCTTGCTGCACAAACTATTTCACAAATGGTAGATAATGTACTTTCTTTAGAAGAAGGTACTAAAGTGATGGTACTAGCTCCAGTACTACAAGGTAGAAAAGGCGAGCATGTTAAATTACTCGATAATTTAGCAGCACAAGGTTATATTCGCGCTCGTATTGATGGTGAAGTATTCGACTTATCCGATCCACCGACATTAGAGCTACATAAAAAACACACCATTGAGGTCGTAGTAGATCGCCTTAAAGTAAGAGATGACATTCAATTACGTTTATCTGAGTCTTTTGAAACCGCATTAGCATTAACCGCTGGTACGGCAAAAGTGGCTTTTATGGATGAACCGAATAAAGAAGAACTGCTATTTTCAGCAAACTTTGCTTGCCCGCATTGTGGTTATAGCATGCAAGAACTTGAGCCGCGTTTATTCTCCTTCAACAACCCAGCCGGTGCTTGTCAAACCTGTGATGGTTTAGGTAATCAACAATTTTTTGATGAAAACCGCGTAATTGCTAATCCTGAACTTAGCTTAGCAGGTGGAGCAATTAGAGGCTGGGATAAACGTAATTTTTATTATTTTCAAATGTTACAAGCATTAGCCGAGCATTTTGAATTTGCCCTAGACAAACCTTTTAACGAATTATCACAAACTCATCAAGACCTTATTTTACGTGGAAGTGGTAAACAAGAAATTGAATTTAAATACATGAATGACCGCGGTGACATTGTTATTAGAAAACACCCGTTTGAAGGTATTTTAAATAACATGGATAGGCGCTATCGTGAGACAGAATCTAATGCGGTACGCGATGAGCTATCTAAGTATTTAAATAGCCAACATTGCCCTGATTGTAATGGTAGTCGCTTGCGTTTAGAGGCACGAAATGTGTTTGTTAATGAAACCACTCTGCCAGAGGTAGCTCAATATGCTATTGCCGATGCGTTAACTTTTTTTCAAGAATTAAACTTACCCGGACAAAAGGGTCAAATAGCAGAAAAAATTCTTAAAGAAATAATCGACCGTTTAGGGTTTTTAGTTAATGTAGGGCTAAATTACCTTAATCTTTCTCGAGCAGCAGGCACTTTATCGGGCGGTGAGGCTCAGCGTATTCGTTTAGCCAGTCAAATTGGTGCTGGTTTAGTCGGTGTAATGTACGTACTTGATGAACCATCAATCGGCTTACATCAACGTGATAATGAACGACTGCTTAAAACATTAGTGCACCTTAGAGATCTTGGTAATACCGTTATAGTGGTTGAGCACGATGAAGACGCGATAAGAGAAGCAGACCACGTTATTGATATAGGCCCCGGTGCCGGTGTACACGGTGGTGAGATAATAGCAGAGGGCACCGTTGAAGATATTTTAGCGTGTGAAGACTCACTTACCGGAAAGTACCTATCTGGCAGGGAGTGTATTGAAATACCTAAACAGCGAGTCCCTTTTGACAAAAACAACATTGTTAAACTAAAAGGTGCTACTGGTAATAACTTAAAAAATGTTGACTTAACCATTCCCAATGGCTTACTAACTTGTGTAACGGGTGTTTCAGGTTCGGGTAAATCAACACTAATAAACGACACATTATATAAACTTGCCCACATTGCTCTTAATGGCGCGACTACACAAGAGCCCGCTCCTCATAAAGAAATAATAGGTTTAGATTTACTCGATAAAGTTATTGATATTGATCAAAGTCCAATTGGTCGAACGCCTCGTTCAAATCCAGCCACTTATACCGGTATTTTTACTGCGGTAAGAGATATTTTTGCTGCCACTCAAGAATCAAGATCGCGTGGTTATAAGCCTGGGCGATTTAGTTTCAATGTAAAGGGTGGTCGATGTGAGTCTTGCCAAGGTGATGGCTTAATTAAAGTTGAAATGCATTTTCTACCTGATGTTTATGTGCCGTGTGATGATTGTAAAAGCCAACGCTATAATCGCGAAACCTTAGAAGTAAAATACAAAGGCAAAAATATTCATGAAGTATTAGACATGACTATTGAAGATGCTGCTGAATTTTTTAGTGCAATACCTGCCGTTAAACGTAAATTACAAACCTTGCTTGACGTAGGTTTGAGTTATATAAAATTAGGACAGTCTGCTACTACGCTTTCAGGTGGTGAAGCCCAACGCATCAAGCTCGCAAAAGAGTTATCTAAACGTGATACAGGTAAAACTCTTTATATTTTAGATGAGCCAACAACAGGCTTACATTTTCATGATATTAAGCAATTATTGCAAGTTATTCATCGTCTAAGAGACCAAGGTAATACCATTGTGGTTATCGAGCATAACTTAGATGTAGTGAAAACAGCTGATTGGGTAATTGATTTAGGTCCTGAGGGTGGTTCAGGCGGTGGTGAGATCCTTGTTTGTGGTACACCCGAGGATGTTGCAAAACATAAAACGTCTCATACTGCAGGGTTTTTAAAAACGTTATTAAAACAATAAACTAAATAAGATTAACAGCCTGCTTTTTATTTTAAATAAAGAGTAGGCTTTTTGTTTTGTTAATTGTTTATCTTGTTTCACTTACAAATATTGAACTGGTGATGCTAGCTAACTTTACATCATCAAGTTATGATAACCAACACAAATAATTATGTATAAAAGTGTTTATTGTATGATGTCAAAAACCAATGCCCTTATCTATTTTTTAGCTTTTTCAAGTGGCTTTAGTATTATGGGAATCGAATTACTAGGTGGCAGAATATTAGCGCCATTTTTTGGTAGTAGTGTTCATATTTGGGGAAGCATCATTACTGTTTTTATGCTCAGCTTGTCATTCGGTTATTTAATTGGTGGCAAGTTATCTACTAAAAATGCGTCATTAACTCGGTATGGGTTAATTTTTATTTTTGCGAGTATTACCGTACTACCCATTGTTTTTTTTGCTCAAGAAATTATGGAGTTTATTTTTACTCACATTGAAGATAGCCGTTACGGTTCGCTAGTCGCTTCAATGGTCTTGTTTTTCATTCCTACTATTATTCTCGGGATGATTTCTCCATATTCAGTTCGCTTATTAGTAACCGATAGTGAAAAGAGTGGGCAAGTTGCTGGAGTATTATATTTTGTAAGTACTTTAGGTAGCGCTTTAGGCACCATAATAACATCATTTTATATGGTACTAGCTTTTAACGTTAACGATATCATCTTGGGTTTTAGTTCAACCTTAGGTTTATTAGGGCTAATCACTATCGCACTTCACAAAACTGTTTTTAAGAATCATATGAAAACATCATCACCTGCCATTTAATAAATTATAAAGTTGAGATAAAAATGTTTAAATATTTCAGTTTAGTGTTATTCATCCTCTTACCTTTAACCTCTTTTTCAAAAGTTATACACAGCGAGCGTTCACTTTATCGTAATATAATTGTTGATGAACATGGCAATAAACGTTGCTTAAAGTTTAATACAAAAAGTAGTAAAACTAACCAAAGTTGTCTATTTAAAGACGATCCACAAAAACTTGTGTTTAACTATGCCAAACTTGTATTCTCAAGTTTATTGATGATTGATAACCCAAAAAGAGTATTAATTATTGGTTTGGGCGGAGGTACGCTTTCAAATACTATACATCAGCTTTATCCTGATACTTACATAGATAATGTTGAAATAGATCCTGCTGTTATCAATGTGGCTAGGGAATATTTTGGCTTTTTCGAGAATGAAAAGATAAAAACTTACACACAAGATGGTCGAATATTTATAAAACGCGCTAAATTAAAAAAACAAAGCTATGATTGGATAATTTTAGACGCTTTTAATGGTGACTATATTCCAGAGCATTTATTAACAAAAGAATTTTTTGAAGAAACACAAAGTATTTTATCTACAGGGGGTATAATTTCAGCCAATACCTTCTCAATCAGCCAATTATATTTTCATGAATCGGCAACTTACTATGAAGTATTTGGAAACTTTATTAATGTGAGTAATAAAAGAAATAGTAATCGAATAATCTTAGCTGGATATGCTGAACAACCCACCGATGAAGAGATAACAGCAAGAGTTAAAAAACTTTCCTCTTTTTTAGCGCCATTCGATATTGATATTAAAGAGATAAGTAAAAGTATGTCGTCTACTAAAAACAATAAAAATTGGCCTAAAGATACAAAAGTACTTACTGACCAGTATTCCCCAGCTAACCTACTAAATTTATAATAAATAACTATAGTTTTTTAGACTTTATCCCCGTTACCAATCAAAATGCTCGTTTCAGAGCGCTTGAGCGTCAATGTTTATAGTAAGCAATTCAAGGCAATGCTTTATTGCAATGCTTTATTGCAATGCTTTATTGCAATGGTTATTCCCTTGTAAAAAGTATTAACGATGAAGTCATCTTTTAGAGGAATAAACGCTCAAACGCTTCTTCGATGGGTCTAAAAACAATTTATGCGGCGTTATTAAGTGTAGTCAGGTTCCTGGATGTAGGATATTAGGGTAACGCAGGAGCAGTTACCGAGAATAACCATGACATAAACTTAATGCCTTGCATACAGGGATGTCGTCCTTAGATTACGTCTGGAACTTGAAATCTGTGCCTAAATTGTTTTTAGTTCCCACTGAAACCTGTATTTTGAATGGCAACGGGTATATATCCTGTATACACTGGTATGATTAGATGTCGTTTTGAAAGTAAAAATGTACTTAAAATTTCTAGCTATCACTAAGCCTCACTATTAGATAAAGAAGAAGTATTAATCAATCACTATTAACGTTTAAGTTTTAATTTATTACGAGTATTCTTTGAGGAGTTTTTACTTGTAAAGTTTAGTGCTGATGTATCTACTTTTGTTTCAGCTTGTTGCTCAGTAATTGGTTCATCATTATCAAAAAGGCTAGAAGTATCTTTACCGAGCTTAGTCTTACTTGGTGTAGTGTTTATTGCAGTGTTAGATGACCCTGAAACAGCTTCATTAATCTCATTCATTTCATTAGTCGTTAAATAACGCCACTCACCTGATTTAAGTTCACCTAATTCAACACTCATGATCCTTGAACGTTTTAAAGTGATTACTTCGTAATCTAAATATTCACACATGCGGCGGATTTGGCGATTCAATCCTTGAGTCAGTATAATTTTAAAAACATACTTACTTACTAGCGTTACCAGACAAGGCTTAGTTATAGTTCCTAGTATTGGCACCCCTTTGGACATACGTTGTAGAAAACGCTCGCTTATAGGTTTATCTACACTAACAACATATTCTTTATCATGCGCGTTTTCTGCACGCAATATTTTATTTACAATATCACCATCACTGGTTAAAAAAATAAGTCCTTCAGAGGGTTTGTCTAAACGCCCAATAGGAAAGATCCTTTTTTGATGCCCAATAGCCTCTATAATATTACCGCGTATATGTGATTCAGTTGTACAAGTAATTCCAACAGGCTTGTTATAAGCGATATAAATGCGATCTGATTTGTTTTTTGCAACTTTTTCGACTAAGTGTCCATTAACACGAACTTCATCGTCTTGAGTAACTTTTGTGCCTAGTTCAGGAACATTACCGTTAATAGTAACCCTACCTTTTTCAATCAACTTATCAGCCTCTCTTCTTGAGCAAAAACCAGAGTCGCTAATATATTTATTAAGACGCTTAAGATCCTCAGACACAAATCAACCTACACATGTTATTTAAAAAATTCATTATACATCAGATATTCAAATTGAATTAATAGAGAACCAGATAAATTTGGACTAATTTGTCAAATTAGAATTAACAGACCGAGTTTTATATAAGAGATATAATCAATAAAACAGAGCGAATGTTAGTGAATGGGGTCAGTTGAGGAAAACACTATGGTCGGTTTAATATTTATAAAGCGTTTTTAATCTCGTATTTTTATTAAACTGAAGTGGCATAGTTAATTTGGCCACCTACTTAGAGGTGTTAATATACACCTCATAAACAATTAGGTGACACAATGACAAAATCCAAGAAACCCAATTTCAGCCCTGAATTTAGATTAGAAACCGCACAACTTGTTGTTGATAATAGTTACACCCATGAAGAAGCAGCTAAAGCAATGGGCGTTGGTTATTCAACTATCGGAAAATGGGT